>ENA-OYXI01000049-OYXI01000049.1-human-gut-metagenome-genome-assembly--contig:-NODE-49-length-61789-cov-22.250883_pt1 | contig 61789 bp, 51 predicted proteins | sample MGYA00244217_ERZ653421 | MGnify/ENA primary metagenome ERZ653421 (study PRJEB26926, sample SAMN06165148) | human gut metagenome | biome: ENVO:00009003; feature: ENVO:2100002; material: ENVO:00002003... | reverse complement strand
CACGACTGGTAACGAATCTAACCTACGTGGCTATAGTTTTCGGACAGTCTCCCCCTAAAATTTCTTTGTGTATCAGTCGCTTGCATAATTTCTCTACTGCTGGTTTCAATAATAATGTTTCTTTTCGACGCATGTATTCCTCCATGAACTGCCAATCAGGATTTGTGCAATCAGCAGCAAGAGGAAGCATAATTTTAAAGGCTCTTAATCTGTTACCGTTTATTGAATACCCATGTCCAAAGCGTTCCCTTTGCTTTGTTATACACATTGAGACAAACAGCAAATGGTATTTATTCAAATCACTCTTGGGTATCAATGCGGAAACATGACTATCCAAAGCCATAGAGGTAGGTTGGTAGTAAGCTATTCCTGCACCACCATCTCCATCGTTATTCAATGTCAGAATATCACCTCGAAAGATTTTCTTTTGTTCCTTTGATACGAAGCCTTTATAACCATTGTCTGTCTTTTTGGCAGAGACCAAAGGTAAAGTTCCTGTCGTCAAAGATGCCATATTATTTTGGTTTCCCTTTTCAAAGTCAAAGAAATCTGAAAGATAGAAATCTTTCCAATCTTTATTTTTGAGTGATAGCTTATCCATTCGCCACCTCCTTTTCTTCAAACAAGTAACCTCGTCCATGAGTAATCATGTTAAACTCAAATGTCAGATAGTCAGCCATTGTCTTTTCAAAGTCTTCCTCTGATGGTATCTCTTCGTTGAAATAGTAAAACGAGTGCAGCCATTCGTCATCTGCTTCAATGGTGCTACGCACAATAAAAGAGTTTGGTGCAGTCTTGCCTTGAAACCAACAATCAAGCAGGTATTTCTTTCTCTCGGCAGCTCTATCTGTTGGCATCAATCCAACATGGGCAAAGACTTCATAACCATCATCTTTGAAATCGACAAACTTCACTAACTTATCCTTTGGGTGTGGTTGATGCGCTGTAAATACGGCTATCACAGGATTTGTTCCTACGCCATAGAACGTATCTGTATTAAGCGTTATAACACCCTCAAGCGTATGGTTATCGAGAATATACTGTTTGTCGATTTTGTCTTCTTTCGTTTTGCCGACCATTGTGCTTTGTGGAACTATGACAACACAACGAGCACCATCACCTACGCAATCCAACAAGTGACAGATGAATTTCAACTCCGTCAAGTGTGCCGTGCTTTTTGTCTTTCCTTGTGAATACGGTGGGTTCATCAAACCAACGGTAAAGCCTTTCTTGTACATGTCTTCTGATTTTTGCTTCAAGAAGTCTGCCCAGATGAGATTGCTCTTTCCGTCACCACGCAGAATCATGTTGGTTGTGGCAATGGAAAACATATCGTCACGCAACTCTATACCGTGAAGATTGTTTCTTCTGATGTTTTCCTTGTCTTCCTCTTTTGCCTGTGTCAGCATTCTGTGCATGGCAGCTATCAAGAAGCCACCTGTTCCGCAGCAAGGGTCAAGCACCTTGTCGGTAGGCTTGATTTCAGCCAATTCTGTAAACAATTCGGTTATGTGCTTTGGAGTAAGAACTACGCCAAGTGTTTGCCCATCGCCACCACTATAACTGATGAACTCTCCATAGAAACGACCAAGTACGTCTTCTGGTGAGTTGTTGCAAATGGCAGTTAGAATATTTGAGTGCAAGTATTCCGCAAAGTAGCGCAAAGGGGATTTGCCCAATCGCTCATCCTTTTCAGACAACACAGGTCTATTGATGATGAGGTTAAATTGGTCTATAACCCTTTTCTTTTTCACCTGTGGCTCAACCTTTACTCTTTCCATGTGTGCGGACATGGCATCAAATATCTTTTGACCATCAGTTTTGATAGTATCCCCTGTCAGATTCTCTGTTGAGAAATCCTTTTCTTCTAATGCCAAAAGAATAGCAGATACGACCAAAGGTTTCTCGCTATCTCCGAGTTGTCCATAGTTGCGCAAATCCTCATGCAAAGTCTTTGCACGGCTAAGAATGGTTTTCAGTTCAACACGTTCAATACTTTCGTTACCGCAAATAATCTCATTGTAGTAACGCTCTATATTTTCGGTCGAGAATTGACTGAAGTCCTTGACCTTTGGAAGAATTTTGTAACCTGTAGGACTAACGTAAATAGGACGAATAACAATGCGCTTCTCGTCTGTTCCCGAACAACCAAAGGCAATGACTTTCTTGAAGTTTGTGTTTTGAATGATACTGAGCGCATAATGCAGCGCACCATTCTCCGCATACTTGGTTACGCTTGAAGTATCCATCAGCAAAGTTTCATTATCTTTCAAGTACTTTGCCTGGTCCTCAACCTTTGCCTTATCTTCTATTACGATAACAAAGTCACCCGATATTGCCAAGTATTCAGGAAAGCCTTTCTTTCCTGTACCACGTTTAGAGACCATAGCCTTGTTGATTTCCTCAATAGGGCATGACTCTGCGTAGTGCTCTATACTTGAAGCATCGAGCAGCTTTGATATAATGAGGTCTGTTGTCTTTTCTGTCATTTTTATACCATAGATAATTGGATTTTACCACAATGCAACTTTACCTGCTATACCTAAGTCAATCGTTGCAGTAACTACACCCAGTGCTTTGAACACTCTCCTCATGGTTGGAATAGTGATACTATAACCTCTTTCCAATCGAGAAATCTGTGCTCTTTTCACGCCAATACGCTCACCAAGTTGTTCTTGTGTCAAGTTCTGTTCTATACGAGCTTTCTTGATGGCTTCGCCTAATCTATAGGCATGTAAAGCTCCATCCACATCACTCTCAAAAGCATCACGTTTTGGTGTGCCTACTTTACCGAAATGCTTGTCAAGCACATCGTCCAATGGGGTAAGATTCATCTGTGCCATAATCACTTGTTTTTGAAATATTCTCTTCTTATTGCTTCTGCTTTTGCTATCTCCTTGCTTGGTGTCTTCTGAGTTTTCTTGATAATGCCGTGGGTGGCAATTACCAATGTTTCTTTATCCTTGTCCCAAAAGCAAACAAGCGATAAGCAGTTTTGTTATACAATGTACGAAATTCCCATATCTCCGAGTTTTCCAACTTCTTGAAGAGTTCTTTGTTGCGTTCTCCACCTGCAACACGCTTGATGTTGTAGTAAATCTTGTAAGATACCGCTTCGGGTAAACTCTCAATAAAGTTCTGTGCCTCGTCTGTCAAGACAAGTTTGAAGATATTTTGTGCCATACATTATCATTTTTGTACAAAGGTAAGCATATTGTTTCATAAAGAAGAAACAATGACCATTTAAATATAATCTACAGCTCTTTTTTAACATTTTGGCGATAGATAATTGCGTATAAGAAACTTGCAAACCTCGTAGAACATCTAACTGAAAATAAAATCTAAAAAATGAATGAGATTGCCGTTTATCCACATAAAACTTGTATCTTTGTCCTCGAAAAGAGTTGTTTGACAAGCAAAGCAAACTTATGTATTATGCAGAAGTTAGAACCGTTGCTAAATCATTACCTCTATAGAGGTGGAACACTCGTAAATCGCTCATTTTAAGCTGTTAGGCAGAATTTGCCGAATTTTTTTGAAAAAACATTACAAAGGTAATGGATAAAATGAAAACAAAAAAAAGAGTCACTCTTTATGAGTAACTCTTCGTAAGTGGTGCCACCAGGAATCGAACCGGGGACACAAGGATTTTCAGTCCTTTGCTCTACCATCTGAGCTATGGCACCAACTGCGTTAATTTTGCGAGTGCAAAGGTACGCATTATTTTTGAATCTGCCAAATTATTTGCCGATTTTTTGTAAAAAATGATGTTTTGAACCGTAAGTTGTGTGATTATATAGTGGTGTTTAGTGGTGTGAGAGTGGAAATTAATAATGTAAAGCCTATGTTCTTGTCATTGTATACCGAACGCCGCCCGATCGGATTGCGTTCGCCGCCCGATTGGATTGCGTCCGCCGTCCGGTGAGTAAAGTAGAGCTTTTACAACACTAAAGGACTGCTTTTTATTGATAAAAAGAAAGGTGTGGGCTTCTATGGTGTAGCTCGGTTGGTGCAGCAGAGACTGCTGCACCCCCTATGAGCCTGCGTGGGTATGGTAGGATGCCATATCCTCTAATTATATTACTTATCGCTCAGCGGATTCCATCCCTGCGCCTTCAGTTCGAACTCCTGGTTGTCGCGTGTTACGAGCATCTGTCCGAGTTCTGGGCGTGTGATGTGTCCAATCAGCTTCACGTTGTCCATCTGCTGAATCTTCTCGTGGTCGCCGATTGGCACGGTGAAGAGCAGTTCGTAGTCCTCTCCGCCGTTGAGGGCGCACGTTGTTACGTTCATGTTCAGCTCCTCTGCCATCACCGCCGTCTGATAGTCGATCGGTATGTTCTTCTCGTAGATGCGGCAGCCGCAGTTCGACTGCTTGCAGATGTGCATCAGTTCGCTTGAGAGTCCGTCGCTGATGTCCATCATCGCTGTCGGTCGGATATTGAGTTCGCGGAAGCGAGCTATGATGTCGCCGCGCGCCTCTGTCTGAAGCTGGCGCTGCAGCAGATACTCCTTGCCGGCGAAGTCGGGCTGGAAGCCCTTCAACTCTTCGAGCGCACGCTTATCGTTCTTCTTGCGTGCCTCGTCCACCTGCTGGTAGTAGACGCTCTTCTCGCGTTCGAGCAGCTGCAGACCCATGTAAGCCGCACCGAGGTCGCCTGTTACGCAGATAAGGTCGGTGTCCTTCGCTCCGTTGCGGAAGACGATGTCCTCCTTGCGAGCCTCACCGATGCAGGTGATGCTGATGGCGAGTCCGGTGTATGACGATGTGGTGTCGCCGCCAACGATGTCGACGCCCCACTTGTCGCAAGCCATGCGCAGTCCGCTGTAGAACTCCTCCATGTCCTCCACCTTGAAGCGCTTGCTCAGCGCAATGCTCACGGTGAGCTGTCGCGGAGTGCCGTTCATGGCGAAGATGTCGCTGATGTTCACCATCGCCGACTTGTATCCGAGATGCTGCAGGTCGATATATGTGAGGTCGAAGTGTACGCCCTCCATGAGCATATCTGTAGTTACGAGCACTTCAGAGTCGGGGTAGTGGAGCACGGCGCAGTCGTCGCCCACGCCCTTCACGGTCGATTCGTTCTTTATTTTTATGTTGTCGGTGAGATGGTGGATAAGACCAAACTCACCGAGTTTAGAAATGTCGGTCATATATATAATTAATGTATACTGTTAAGCTCGACGAATCATCTCGCGCATGATTTCTGTCATGAGCGGCTGTGCGTTGTTGGCAGCCACCTGCACCTCCTCGTGCGATACCTCAACAGGAGTGTCCTCCAGTCCGAGGTCGGTGATGATAGAGATGCCGAATGTGCGTATGCCGCAGTGGTGAGCCACGATAACCTCAGGCACGGTGCTCATGCCTACGGCGTCGCCGCCGAGACGGTGGTACATCTTGTACTCAGCCGGAGTCTCGAATGTCGGACCCTGCACGCCTACATATACGCCGTGCATCACGCGGATGCCCTTCTCTTCGGCAATCTGGTCAGCCTCCTTGATGAGAGCGTGGTCGTAAGTCTCGTGCATATCCGGGAAGCGCGGACCAGTCGGGAAGTTCTTGCCGCGCAGCGGGTGCTCCGGGAAGAAGTTGATGTGGTCGGTGATAATCATCAGGTCGCCGATCTTGAACTCAGGGTTCATGCCGCCCGAAGCGTTGCTTACGAAGAGGGTCTTGATGCCCAGTTCGTACATCACGCGGATAGGGAACGTAACGTCCTTCATCGAGTAGCCCTCGTAGTAGTGGAAGCGTCCCTGCATCGCCATGATGTCCTTGCCGCCGAGCTTGCCGAAGATGAGCTTGCCAGAGTGGCCCTCAACGGTAGATATGGGGAAGTTAGGGATGTCTGAATATGAGAACTCGTAGCTGTCTGTGATTTCAGTTGCGAGCTGTCCGAGACCTGTGCCGAGGATGATGGCAGTTTCAGGCTTTGTGGTCATTCTTTCTTTTAACCAAGATGCTGTTTCTTGAATTTTTTCGTACATAGCTTATAATTTTATTGTTGAATTCTTCCTCCCCTCCGAGCATGAATTGTATGCGAATCGGTAGGGCATAGATATTTGATTTTGTTTCTTTTGAGAGTCCTTCCACGTGCTCAAGTCGTGTAGCGTCCTTCTCTGTTGTGACGATAATCTTCGGCTTGGGCATAGCAGCGAACGTGCTGTTGATGCGCTCAACATCTTCTGCCGTGAACTGATGGTGGTCGCCGAAGGTGAGCGGCGTGATGCGCTTCGTCACCGTTTGCAGGTCTACCATCATCTGCTCTGGTGAGGCGATGCCCGTTAGCAACAGAATGTTAGTGTTCTTCGGCAGCGAGTTGAGCGAGATGCGTTCGTTCGAGAACAGCGCCTTCAGGGCGTTGTAGCGCAGCGTCGTGAAGTAGAGCTCCTGATAAGGATAGAGGTTGAGTGCACGCTTCAGCACGCGGAACTCCATCGGTTTCAGGTCCTTCGGACACTTCGTTATAATCACAATGTCGGCTCTCGACGTGCCCTCCTTCGGTTCGCGCATGCGTCCTGCAGGCAGCAGCTTGTCGTAGATTATCAGTCGGTGATAGTCGATGAGCAGAATGTTTATGCCCGGTTTCACGTAGCGGTGCTGGTATGCGTCGTCGAGCAGAATGACGTCCACGTCCTTTGTGGCTTCGTCGGTAGTGAGTCGGTCGATGCCGTGGCAGCGGTTCTTGTCGACAGCCACATAGATGTCCTTGTATTTGCTCTTCATCTGGAACGGCTCGTCGCCGATTTCGGGCATTGTGGTGTCCTTGTCGGCGAGCAGATAGCCGCTGCTCTTGCGCTTGTATCCGCGCGAGAGCACAGCCACGCGGAACTTCTCATGCAGCAGATTGATGAGATATTCCACGTGTGGAGTCTTGCCCGAGCCGCCCACCGTTATGTTGCCCACAGATATTACTGGTATGTCGAAGCTGCGGCTTTTCTTCAGTCCGATATTGAACATCCAATTGCGCAGTCGCACTCCCAATCCGTAGAGCCAGCTAAGCGGTAGCAGCCACTCGTTGATTTTTATAAAGTCGCCTTCTGTTCTCACATTTATTATATTTATTACTTGATGCTTATAGCGTATGGTATGCGTGCCTGGATAGACTCGCGCTTGTCGATAGAGCGGAGCATGGTGAACGGCTGGTAGAAGTCGCCGAGCGTCTGTCTGAGCTGTTCGTCAAGATAAGTTCCCGACGACGACATCGAGTTGAGCATAGCGTCCATCCACGAAGCCGCTGCAGGATAGTCGCTTGTGTAGTAGTCCTTCAGCTTTGCGAGCTCTGCAGCCTTCTTCACGGCGTCGTCGATGCCGCCCAGCTGGTCTACGAGCTTTATGTTGAGTGCGTCGGTAGCGAGCCAAACGCGTCCCTGTGCTATCTTCTCCACGCTTTCCACCGGCAGACGTCTGCCCTCAGCCACACGCTGGCGGAACAGACTGTATCCGCGGTTGACGCTTGCCTGCAGCATAGCCTTCTCTTCGGCGTTGAACGGGCGTGCCATGAGGTTGCCGAATGTAGAGTTGCGGTTGGTCTTCACCTCGTCGAAGCGCACGCCGAGTTTTGTTGTGACGAGTCCGCTGAGGTCGGGTATCACGGCGAAGATGCCGATGCTGCCTGTCAGCGTGTTCGGCTGAGCCACGATCCACGACGCCGGAGCCGACATATAGTAAGCGCCCGACGCAGCATAGTCGCCCATCGACACCACTACCGGTTTCACCTTGCGCAGCTCGCTCATCTGGTGCCACATCTGCTCCGAAGCGTAAGCGTCGCCGCCGCCCGAGTTGATGCGCACAACTACCGCCTTCACGTCGTCGTCGTTCATAAGGTCCTCAAGGTCTTTGCACACCTTGCGACTTGCTATATAGTTGTTGTTGCCGAACATTGTCGCAGCCTTTGGGTCCTGCACGATGTCGCCCTCTGCATAGTAGACGGCAATCTCACTGCCTTCTACCTTGCCGTCCTTCACGTTGAGCATGTCGTTGAGAGTGAGCTGCGCAATGTCGTCGTCCTTGTCGAGTTTCATTATCTTCTTCACGGCGTCCTTCACCTGGTCGCCGTACATCATGCCGTCAACCATCTTTGCCTTCATGAGCGTCTCTGTAGCCTGTAGCGCGAGGTACGAGTCGGCGTAACTGTTGAGCGAGTCGACGCTTATGCCGCGGCTCTTCGATACGGCGTCGCATACGTTGCGCCATGTGCCGTCGATGAAGGTCTTTGTCTGCAAGCGGTTGGCGTCGCTCATCTTCTCCTCGGTGAAGGTCTCCGTCGCACTCTTGAATGTGCCCACCTTAACAACCTCCCACTTCACGCCGAACTTCGCCATGAAGTCCTTGTAGAACATGGTCTGTGCACCGATGCCGTGCCAGTCGACGATGCCCTTCGGGTTGATGTACACCTTGTCGGCTACAGACGCTACGTAGTAGGCGCCCTGCGTGTAGAAGTCGCCGTAAGCCACAATCCACTTGCCGCTCTTGCGGAAGTCGGCGAGTGCGTTGCGTATCTCCTGCAGCGTAGCGTAGTTGGTTGCAAGTGCGCCCGCTTCTATGTATATGCCTTTTATGTCGTCGTTAGCCTTAGCCTTCTTGATAGACGAGAGAATGTCGTTCAGTCCGCTGTTCAGCGAGTTGTCGCCTGTGAACATGCTGAGCGGGTTCTCCGATCCCTGCTCGCTGATTGTTCCCGAAAGATTGAGCACGAACACCGAGTTCTTCTCCACGTTCTGTGCGGCGTTGCCCGACGCTATCATGCCGATGATGCTCATCATACTGATAACGCCCATCACGATGAAGAATCCGAACATACCGACCATCGTGGCAAGCACGTTTTTGATGAAGTCTTTCATAAGTTTTTCTTTTTTTAGAGTATAAAGTATTATTTGCAAATTTAGTCAAAAAACTTGAATTGTAAGACTGTTTGACGGAAAAACACTAACTTTGCAGTAGTTTTAAACAAAAATGACACATTGTTAGATTTATGCAGAACAAAAACTACATACTTCCTGCCGAGTGGCACCGTCAGTCATGCGTGCAACTCACATGGCCTCACGAGGATACCGACTGGCTTCCGTACCTCGACGACATCACCGAAACATTCGTGCAGATAGCCAAGGCTGTGGCTCATTACGAGCCGCTTGTCATCGCCGCAAAGCATCCAGACGCGGTGCGTGCAGAGCTTGAGGAGAGTCTTTCTGACGAGGAGATGGAGAACGTGCGCATCTACGAGTGCGACAACAACGACACTTGGGCTCGCGACCATGCCTTCATCACGCTCATCCCCACAGCAGAAGGCAGCGGCATTCACATAGGGGGTGCAGCAGTCTCTGCTGCACCAACCGAGCAAACGGTGCGTGACTACGGCAAGAATGCCGTAGCCTCCTGCCGCCTTCTCGACTTCCGTTTCAACGGATGGGGCGAGAAGTTCGCTGCCGACAAGGACAATCTCATCAACCGTACGCTCCATGCTCGCGGAGTGTTCGCTGGCGAGCGTGTCGACTACGACGACTTTGTGCTCGAAGGCGGTTCTATCGAGAGCGACGGACGCGGCACGGTGCTCACCACGAGCGTATGCCTTATGGCGCCCAACCGCAACCAACCCCTGTCGCAGGCAGAGGTGGAGCAGGTGTTGAAGGAGCGACTCTGCGCCCGCAAGATAGTATGGTTCGACCACGGACAGCTCATCGGCGACGACACCGACGGACATATCGACACCATCGTGCGCCTCTGTCCTGACAATACGCTACTTTATGTGGGTTGCGACGACGAGAACGACCCGCAGTATGCCGACCTGCACGCTCTTGAGCAGCAACTGAAGGCTGCCACCGACGCCGATGGCAAGCCCTATCGTCTGCTGCGTCTGCCTATGCCCGACGCACTCTACGACGACGGCGACCGTCTGCCGGCTACATACGCCAACTTCCTCATCATCAACGGCGCTGTCATCGTGCCTACATACGCACAGGAGGAGAACGACGCTCGTGCTTTGGCTCTCGTGGCTGAGGCTTTCCCCGGCTATGACATCATCGGCATCGACTCGCGCACTATCGTTCGTCAGCACGGATCTATCCATTGCCTCACAATGCAGTATCCTGCAGAGTGTCAGTTGGCGAAATAAACGGTTTGCGCAATGGCTATAGTAGAAATTGATTCGCTTGACTTCCCCGGTGTTGAGCTTTTCTCGAGTCTCACGGAGAAGCAGTTGCGCCACAGCTACGAAAAGGGTAGTGGTGTGTTCATCGTGGAGAGTCCGAAGGTCATCGATCGTGCGTTGATTGAGGGCTACGAGCCCTTGGCTTTGCTTTGCGAGCAGCGTCATGTAGTGGGCGATGCGGCAGAGATAATCAGCCGATGTGGTGACATACCGGTATATACAGGCAGTCGCGAACTGCTTGCCTCGCTCACCGGCTACGTGCTGACGCGCGGCGTGCTCTGCGCTATGCGTCGCCCTGTGGAGCTAAGCGTCGAGGAGGTGTGCCGCGGTGCGCGCCGTGTGGTGGTCATCGATGGTGTTGTCGACGCCACCAATGTTGGAGCGATGTTCCGCTCGGCTGCCGCTCTTGGCATCGACGCCGTGCTTATGACGCGCACTTCCTGCGACCCGCTCAACCGCCGTGCGGTGAGGGTGTCGATGGGTGCAGTGTTCTCTATTCCTTGGACGTGGATAGACGGTCCGGTCAGCGACCTGAACCGATATGGCTTCCGCACCGCTGCGATGGCTCTCACCGACAATTCGGTGTCTATCGACGATGCTGCGCTGCTCGCCGAGCCTCGTCTTGCCATCGTCATGGGCAACGAGGGCGACGGACTGCCTGCCGCTACTATCGCTGCCGCCGACTATGTGGTGCGCATACCGATGGCGCGCGGCATCGACTCGCTCAATGTTGCCGCAGCTGCTGCCGTGGCTTTCTGGCAGTTGAGATGAGGCTTTTTAACCGAAAATGGCTAACTTTGCAACAAAATAAATACGTAGAAAGATTATGAAACACTTGAAAATAGGATATCTTCAGCAGCACAACGTGGCTGACGTGAAGACAAACATGAAGCGTCTTGCCGACGGCGTGCGCGACCTCGCAAAGCGTGGTGCCGAACTTGTTGTGCTGCAGGAACTGCACAACTCGCTCTACTTCTGTCAGGTGGAGGATGTAGACAATTTCGACCTTGCGGAGCCTATCCCCGGTCCGTCTACCGACTTCTACGGCGCATTGGCACGCGAGTGCAACGTGGTTATCGTCACATCGCTCTTCGAGCGCCGTGCTCCGGGGCTGTATCACAACACGGCTGTCGTCATGGAGCGCGACGGCTCTATCGCTGGCAAGTATCGCAAGATGCATATCCCCGACGACCCTGCCTACTACGAGAAGTTCTACTTCACACCTGGTGACCTCGGCTTCCGCCCTATACAGACCAGCGTGGGCAAGCTCGGCGTGCTCGTATGCTGGGACCAGTGGTACCCTGAGGCAGCGCGACTGATGGCTCTGCAGGGCGCCGAACTGCTCATCTATCCTACAGCGATAGGCTATGCAGCGTCTGACACCGAGGACGAGCAGCAGCGTCAGCGCGAGGCATGGACAACCGTGCAGCGTGGTCATGCCGTAGCCAACGGTCTCCCCGTAGTGTCGGTCAACCGCGTCGGCTTCGAGCCCGACCCGAGCAAGCAGACTCCGGGCATTGAGTTCTGGGGTTCGTCAATGGTTGTGGGTCCGCAGGGCGAGATGCTCTATCGCTCGGCTCCCGACGCTGAGGACAGCGTAATCGTGGAGGTAGACCTTGCTCACAGCGAGGACGTGCGCCGCTGGTGGCCCTTCCTGCGCGATCGCCGCATCGACATGTACGGCGAGATAACAAAGCGATTTATCGACTAATAATTCTCGATTGCCGTTTTTATCTTCCATATCTTCCAGCTATGGGCGTTGTGCAATCGTAATATGTTGAAGATCAAATATAAACGGATATAAAGATGGCTGGAAGATAGTCCGCAAAACGGGCGTATCTTCCAGCCATCTTCCATCTTTTTCTCGGTATCTACCAGCCCGAGGCTTTATTTTCCCATTTCTTTAAACTCATTATACACAGCCAGACCTTTTACTGTCAGGAGGTATTTCTGACGCGGATGGCGGGGGGAGTCGGGATATTTCATTGTGACAAGTCCTCCGTTGATGGCAGGAGTAAGAGAGTATTCGATAAAGTTGGGGCGGTTTCTCAATCCTACAGCATCCATCATTTCTTTTATGCCTTTTTCTTCAGTACCAATTGCTATAACCAAACGCTTTACATTTTCGCTCAATGAGCTAACGGAATTGTTTGTACTTGTATGGGTACTTGTATGGGTGCTTGTATGGGTGTCGCAATCATCTTGGTAGCCAATAAGCATATAGCGGTTTTTCAATTCGTTTTCTTCCTCCAATATCAAATTGCGGAAAAACTTGATTAGAAAAGACTTGTTCGGCTCTATTCCTTTTAATGGATTGCGATAGTTGGCACGTACTAATGCGTTACGGAAGTACCACGAATTGTTTGCAAACAAATCATTGTTCACCTTGAATCCGATAGATTGCAGATACTTGATGACGAATACCGCCGTTGTTCTTGTGTTGCCTTCGCGGAATGGGTGGTTCTGCCAAAGCAACGTGACGAAATCAACGATATGTTCTATGATTTCATCGGTGGTCAGTCCTTTGTAATTGAACTCTTTCTCTTGCTGTATATCATACCTCAATGCCATCATGATGTCTGCTGCACGTCCATATACAACGGAGTCGTCTTGAAGCACCCATTCTTTCTTGCTAATGTCGTAAGTGCGTACCTCGCCTGCGTGTTTGAACACACCTTCAAACAGGTGTCTGTGGATATTCAGAAATTCCAATGCTGTAAACGAGAACGACTTTTCGCTCAGCAGTTTTGCAATATTGGCTGCAACTCGGTCCGCTTCTTCCTTTTCTTCATCGTCCTTGTCATGTGTGGTCTTGTTGATGTAATAAGATTTCAGCCGCTCCCTAACATCATCAATGGTGATATCGCCTTCAATATGGCGTACAGCAGTCTCTCTTAGATAGTCGGACACCTTCAGTCCGTCCACATCCTGCAGACCGATTGCTGTACGCCATGCAGAAGCCTTTTCTTGTTTATGCGGCTCTGCCATACGTTCGTAGGCTTCGAAGTCGATATATAGTTGCTTGTTATTGCTCATGATTATCTATCTTTTTCGTTAGTTGCAACTGGTATTATACAGAATGCAAAGATACACATTTTTGGCGAGAAGGTGAAGAAGAAAGCTGGGAAATCGTTTCACTCCGCTTGCGGCTGTCTGCGTGTGAGATAAAGGTAGAACACGCTGACAATCAGTGGCACTACGGCAAGCTCCGTGGCGAGCTGAAAGATGCGCTGATAGTCGGCGATGGTGAGCATGAGGCTGGCTAATGCGCCAACGATGACGAACGGCGTGGCGATGAGCGTGCGCGCTATGGCGTGGCGCAAAGTGCTGTCGGGCATGTTGCGCGTGAAGCGCACCACCACCTTCTTCACCATGCTAAGAGCGAAACCCAATGCGGCGTGACCCGCAGCCAGCGCTGCGGCTACGATGCTGAGTGGCGCTGCCGTGTTGTAGCTGAGGAAGAGCAGTGCGGCGCCCGGAACGGCGAGCAGCAGGGCTGAGGGCAGTAGCCAACGATGCAGTCCGTGGCGGCGTATGGCGTATATGCCGAGAATATAGCCGACGGTGATGGCGATGACGGCAGCTGTGCCTTGCGCGTAGGCGAACTCCTGCGGCGACATGCCCAGTCCGTCGTTGTGCGGCTTGGCTATGACGAAGAGTGGGGCGGTGAGGGCGAGCAGCGTTTCGGGCAGAAGGAAGAGCGGCAGAAACATCAGTGTGGCGATGTCGTCCTTGCGCTGCAGCATACGGCGCATAGTCTCTCTGAACTCGCCGCGATGCAGACCCATCGTAGGCTTCGGCTTGGCGTAGCCGTGTGGTCCGCCTGGCAGAAAGAGAGCGTGCCAGAGCCACAGAAACAGTTCCACGCCTGCCATCACGTAGAACACAAAGCTCCACGAGTAGCGTATGTTGCGTGTCACGACTTCCATATTGCCGCCCACCATCGCCATTACTCCGCAGCCGAAAAGGAGGGCCATAGTCAAAAATCCGGCGGATTTTTGACTATTGAGGTGTTGAGATGTTGAGGTGTTGAGATTTGAGGTGTTGAGATGTTGAGGTGTTGAGGTGTTGAGATTTGATGTTGTGGTGTTGAGATTTGACGAATGTAATGTCACCATCTCACCATCACAACACCTCAACTTCTTTATCGGCGTATCGACATAGAAACGGTGCAGGGCGATGTTGTAGAACAGAGCCGAGCAGACGAAGAACGGCATGAAGCATGCCGTGCCCAGCAGCCAGTAGCTCGTATGGAGCGTGAAGGCTACGGCGGCGAGTGAGAGAGCGGAGATGAACTGTGTGGAGAGAATCCATACCTTTGTGGTGCCCCAGAAGTGGGTGACTATCATCTCGAACAGCGGGCGCAGCAGCACGGGCAGACATAGCAAGGCGATGGCAAGCGCTGTGTCGGGTGTGTCAAGTCCCATGCGGCGCAGCATCACCATCGTCAGAACAAGCACAGACACAGCCAATCCGTCACCGAACATCAGCGACGGAAACCACAGGCAGCGGGTCTTTGCACCTCTGCGGTGTGTGCGGTAGGTTGTTTTCTTTTGCTTGTCTGTCATTATTTTTTCTTTCCGAACTCAGGGTCAATCTTCAGGAACGCCGTCACGAGGAACGTGATCAGGCAGCACGCCATCACGAAGATGAAGAACATCTTGTAGCCCATGATGTCCTTAACGTAGCCCGACACCATGCCCGGCAGCATCAGTCCGAGATAGGAGATGCCGGTGCATATAGAATAATGTGAGGTGCGGAACTTGCCCTGACTGTAGTAAAGCATGTAGAGCGTCAATACGGTGAAGCCCAAGCCATAGCCGAACTGCTCCACGAAGAGGCACGACGATACGACCCACAGATTAGAGTCGAGCGTGTAGCTGAGGTAGATGTACACTACGTCGGGCAGTGTGATGGCGCATACGAGCGGCCACAGCCAGTGCTTCATGCCGTCGCGACTGACGAGCACGCCGCCGAGGATTCCGCCTAAGAGCAGTCCGATGAGTCCCACCGTGCCCTGCGCCAGTCCGTACTCCTCGGGTGTCAGAGCCATTCCGCCTTCGGCTGTAGGTCGCATGAGGAACGTCTTTGTCATCGTGTTCAGCAGAGCTTCCGGAAAGCGGTAGAACAGCAGGAAGAGCATCACGAACACCGTCTCCTTTGTGCCGAACTTGCAGAAGAATGTGGCGAGCATAGTTTTCAGTTCGCTTGCCACCTCTCCAACGCTCTTCTCCGAACTAACATCGTCGGCAGGACGCGGCATCATACGGCAGTGGTAGAGCCAAATGCCGATGAAGAGTGCCGCGAGCGCGTAGAAGATGAGCGTCCAGGTGTAGACCACTGGCATCTGCAACTGATGTTCAAGGAAGCCGGCGAGCGACACGAGTGCGCCGTTCACGAAGATGACGGCGAGTCGATAGAACGTATTGCGCAGTCCGACGTACTTCGCCTGATTGTGCTCGTCAAGCTCTATCATGTAGAAGCCGTCGGCAGAGATGTCGTGCGTGGCACTGGCGAACGCCATTGCGAAGAGGAAGAACATCGTGCCCTGAAACCAGAACGACGTAGGCAGCGTGAAGGCGATGCCAGCCAGCGCACTGCCCATGAGCAGCTGCATCGTGAGCACCCACCAGCGTTTTGTCTTCAGCAGGTCGATGAACGGACTCCATAGCGGCTTCACCACCCAAGGCAGAGCCAGCCAGCCCGTGTAGAGTCCCACCTCAGCATCGCTCAGTCCCATCTGCATCAGCATGACTACAGACAGGGCTGTAACGACAACGTTTGGCAGGCCTTCTGCGAAATATAGTGTGGGGATCCATGCCCACGGATTGGTCTTTTTCAATTATTAATTTTTAATTTTTAATTATTAATTATTGCCAAAGGCAATTTTGAGTTTTGAGTTATGAAATGTTGTTTTGTTGAGGTGTTGTTATGTTGAGATAGGTACTAATGTCACCATCTCAACACCACACCACCTCAACATCCTTTCACCACCTCACCATTACTTATATATCCTCTTTATCTCCGCTCCGCGATAGTAGTGCAGCAGAATTTGGTCGTAGTTATAGCCCTTGGCACCCATTACTGCGGCACCAATCTGGCAGAGTCCCACGCCGTGTCCCCATCCTGCACCCGTGAGTCGGAAGGTCTGCGGCACGCCGTCCTTTACGTCCTCCTTGTCAACCACGAAGGCGCTGCTGTAGAGATGCGTATCGCTGAGCGCGCGGCGTATCTCCAGTTCCTTACCGATAGTGAAGGTGCGTTCCGAGCCCACAATCTTCAAGCGGCAGATGCGTCCGCTGCTGCCACGCTCCACCGGAACGAGGTCGAGAATGTCGCCGAACTCCATCTTCAGACGCTCTGTGATGAGGCTCTTCAGCTCGTCCTGCGTGTATGTGACGTGCCAGCGATAGAAGTCGGTCGTCTCCTGGTCGTAGTCGTTGAGCACTTCCGAGAGTATCTTCTTGTCGTCGGTGTTGCAGAACGACTCCGGCGCTGTACGAATCCAGCGTTCGGCGTTCTCCTCTACGGTCAGGTCGGGCAGTTCTGCGGCTGCGGTGTTGCTGCATCCGCAAGAGCTTGCGTCAGCCACGTCGCGTATCGCCGCAAGATACGGTTTCTTTACGTTCTCCCAGCAATACTGGAACTCCTCAGTGGCGCCGCCGCAGCACTTGCTGAAGCGTGCGTCGCATATCTCGTCGTTGTCCATCAGTATCTGTCCGCGTGTGGCGTGTATAGCCTCCGCCACATGCTTGCTCGTAGCCTTTGTGATGCCCTGATAGCGCTGGCAGTGGTCGTCGGCGCATACGTCGAATATGGTGTGGTCTTCGCGGTCGTACCACTTTATCAGCTCGTCGTCCTTGCGTATGAACGAGAAGAAGCCGCTGCCTCCGGCGCCCGTCTGCTGCTTGTGGCGCTGTTCAATCTGCGCAAGCAGCCAGCTGCGCGAGATGACGGCGTGCGCCTTGAGCAGTTCGAGGCTCGATGTGGCGCTCATCTCGCTTGAGATGACGCTTTCAAGATACGACTCCACGGGCAGTTCGTTGATGGCGCAGACGCGGTCTGAGTCTACCACGAGTCGCAGCGTGCCCAGGAAGGTCTGCGTCTCCTGACGCTCCCAGTGGAAGTTGACGCCGATTGTTACGTCGTGCAGCGAGAACGAGGCGTCGTTCTGCTGCGGATGGAAAGTAAGCTCGCGATACTGGTTGCCGTTCCACAGGATGCCGCCCTCATGGAACTCAACCACCTGCTCGCCCTCAATCAGGTTGCCCTTAGCCATGTACGGCTTGTTGAGCGAGAAAGATATCTTCGCGCCGCTCACGATGCCTACCGATACGTTCGGCTGCTTGCCTGCGAAGTGGGTGTTAGAAGCGAGGTTGCCCGCTGCAAGTGTGCGCAGCTTCTCTGCAGTCTCGTTGAACGTAGCCGTGTCCATGCCGCACTCCTTCAAGATAGCTACGGCTTCGTCTGCGCTGAGCGTGTTGAAGTCTTCGCTACGCGGTGTGACGATGAAGCCCGCCATGTCGAGCGAACCCGGACTGACGAGGCGCTTCTGCTCGCCGTCGGCGAAGTAGCAGTCGGGACGATGCTTCGTGCGTGGTATCACCACCACCTGATAGTCGTCGCCGTCGCGCCATGCTATGATGTTCATCATCGGCTCGGTATCGCCGCCGTGCATCGGTAGCGCCGAATAGAGCTTGCGGAAGAGCTGTTCGCCAGTGTGCTGGTCGGTGGTGCGTACAGAGAATACGGGCACGGCGAAGCCGCGTACGGCTGTTATCGCGCCACGCTCGTCGTTCTTTACGAGCACTTCGGTGTCGCGGCTCAGTCGTGGCCAGTTGGTCTGCAGCGGCAGCATACCCGAACATACAGCCTGGAAGTGCATGTGGTCGGGAGCCGACGCGCCACACTTCGGTCCGTTATAGAACACCGTCAGCGTCGGATAGGCATTGAGCAGTCGGTAAATCTCGCCATAGTTCATGCCGATGCTCTGCGGACGGTGCGTGCGCAGCGGAATGGTGAAGTGTTGCGGCATGATAGGGAAGGGGTTGACGAGCAGCGTGAAGTTCTTGTCCACCTGCTTCTGCATCTGCTCCTTCGGTCGGTTCTGCTCGCAGAGGAAGCAGGGACGCTCGGCGATGGTCTTGCGGTCGATGTTTGCGCCTGTAGAGACGATGCGTGCGGGGTTGAACTGCAGCTTGAGCGTAATCTCGCCGCACGACAACTCGCGTGTCTTCACGTTGCGCAGGTCGTGGAAGTGCTGTCTGGCATCCTCCCACACCTCCAGCTGGCGGTTGAAGAAGCGCTGCAGCGAACTGTCGGCTGAGGCGTCTGCGGTGCCTTCGGAGAGTTGCTGGCGTGCCGCAATCTCCAATGTGCGCAGGCGGTCCTTATACAGGTTGTTGGCGTTCTGGCGCTCTATGCTGAGAGCGGCGTCGCTGTTGCCGTCCCAGCGGCGGCACAGATAAAGCTCGTCGAAGATTCTGCCGATGCGGTACTTGCGACTGAAGGCGAGTCCGAGAGCGTAGTCTTCGCCGTACGAAGTGTTCGGGAACTGAATCTGTCGCAGGATCGGCGTGAAGAAAGCGCGCGGCGCGCCGAGTCCGTTTATGCGCAGCGCGTTGTTCGGTCCGTTCTGGTCGGTCCACTCTTTGTGGTCGATAAGTCCCGGCGGGAGCGTCTCGAGCTGGAAGTTGCACATGCGGTAGGAGCCCACAATCATCGCAGCCCCCTGCTTGTGAAACTCGTCGACGATGCGCTGCAGCGTCTGCGGCGACGAGTAGAGGTCGTCGCTGTCGAGCTGCACGGCGAAGCGTCCGCAGCGTGCGTCGTCTACAGCCACGTTCCAGCAACCGCCGATGCCGAGGTCGGTGCGCTCGGGTATGATATGTATGAGGCGCTTGTCCTCGGCAGCAGCCTCTTCGAGGATGTCTGAAGTGCCGTCGGTAGAGTGGTTGTCCACCACTATTACGTTATACTTGAATGTAGTCTTCTGTGCGAGAGCCGATCCGACAGCGTCGGCGATGGTCTTGGCGCGGTTGAAAACAGGTATAATCACCGAAGCCTCGTACGTGAAGTCCTGCTCGCTGTAGTCGGGCTTCATATACTTCGACGTGTCTACCGTAGCGCCAATCTTGTCGAGGTGCTTTGTAGCCACCTGTTCCATCTCTATCTGCACCTCGCGGTTGCGTGGGTTGACGTAGTCGAACTGGCGCTCGCCGCTCTTGCGCGAGTCGGTCTCCACCTGCGTGTACAGATACTCGTTAAGATGGAAAATCTGCGACTTGCGGCTTATGTACAGGCGCAAGTCGTAGAAGCCAGCCCACTTGTAGTCGGCGAGATGCTGCTTTGCGGCGTACTCGTGCAGCAGCGATGCGCGTATGAGCACGAGCTGTCCGAAGTCGAAGTCGTCGCGTATGCTGCCCGTCTGATAGTCGATGGTAGGATGTTTCTCCTGCACGCCGTCCTTTTGTATGTAGCAGTCGGCGTATACCATACCCGCATTGCTGTCGGTAGCCACGCGCAGCAGTCGGTCGAGCGCGTGCAGTCCGAGACTCACCGGCGTGTGCTTCAGGCTCAGCAGCACGTATTCGGCGTCGGTATGCTCCTCGATGGTGAGCAGCGTCTTTGTCGACGTCAGTCCGTCTATGGTTATCACGGTGCAGTCGCTGATGCTGTCCGAGTCGCCGCACGCGCAGATGTCGCTTGCGTCGCTCACGAGCAGGTTTATATGCTGTGTAGTCTTGCTTTGGCTCAGCGTCTGCAGCGAGTCGGCAATCTCGGCTACATCGTTGCAGGGCAGAAAGCAATCAATTTTTTCTCTCATTGTTGTTTATAGTTTTTGCAAGTCCGCAAGAAACGCTTTCAGTGTTATCACGTCTACTTTCGGAAATGATATTTGTTTCAGAATATTGAAGTGATGGTCTTGTGTTACAATATACTTTGCGTTGCCAATAATGGCGCAGTCAACAAATTTATTGTCGTCTTCGTCTGCTTCTATAAGATGGAAAGCATACGAAGGTGATATAAGTTTTATGTTTTTCCTGTTTAAAATGGCTGTGATGATGAATTCGGAAACCAAAGGTGATATGTTTCGCGCTATAACTTCCGAGTATTCCTCTATGATATCATTTGTTACGCACAGAACGTACTTGCCATCAAGAAAGTCTTGCCACACTTGATAGTATTCATTCTGTGCCGAAATAGCCATAATCAGACAGTTGGTATCCAAGACAATGTTCATAGCTTTCTATCGTTTGTAAGGAGTTCTTTCGTGAAGATTCTCAAAGCTTTCGAACTTTGCCTCGTTCATCTTTCCGTTAGCCCACATAGCGTCTATCTCTTCCTTCGCTTTCTTTGCGAAGAAATCGGATATCGCTTGTTTCAAGTCAGCTAAAGCCTCGGGACTTTTCACCCATTGCATCATATTGAGTATATCAATCTGCGCATCGTTCAGTACTGTTGCTGCCATATTGTTTGCTTTAAAGTTATTAGTAAATGTCCTTTTATTAGATTAAGATGTGCGCTTCCGCGCAAAATCTATATGCAAAAGTAATGTTTTTTATCTGAAAAACGGAGTAAAAACGGCTTAATTTATGCGTTTGTAGTCAAATGATTTTGGCGTTCGGATTATTTGCAGTAATTTTATACATTGAAAACAAATCGATTAATCTAAAACAACATATTTCGCGATGAACAAGAATATTCTCTTAGCGAGCGCCGCCCTCTCCGTAGTGCCTACGCTCGTGGCTGCGAAGGCGCCTGGAAAGCGTGTTCAGCCGAAACAACCCAACATTATATTCATATTGTGCGACGACATGGGCTACGGCGACCTCGCCTGCTACGGGCAGCCCTATATCAGCACGCCCAACATCGACCGCATGGCTGAGGAGGGCATGCGCTTCACGCAGGCTTACGCCGGTTCGCCTGTGTCTGCGCCCTCGCGCGCTTCTATCATGACGGGTCAGCACTCGGGTCACGGACACGTGCGCGGCAACCGCGAATACTGGTCAGCTGAGCACACCGTGATGTACGGCAACAACGTAGACTTCGCTGTTGTGGGTCAGGAGCCTTACGATCCGCAGCACAAGATTCTGCCCGAGATGCTGAAGGACCACGGCTACACCACAGGCGTCTTCGGCAAGTGGGCAGGCGGCTACGAAGGCTCGCCCTCTACGCCCGACAAGCGCGGCGTAGACGAGTTCTACGGCTACATCTGCCAGTTTCAGGCGCATCTGTATTATCCCAACTTCCTCAACCGCTACTCGCGCTCTATGGGCGACACGGCGGTAGTGCGCGAGGTGATGGAGCAGAACATACAGTACCCCATGTTCGGACGCGACTACCATAAGCGCCAGCAGTATTCGGCACGCATCATACACGACAAAGCGCTCGAGTGGATTGACAAGCAGGACGGCAAGAAGCCGTTCGTGGGCTTCCTCACGTACACCCTGCCTCACGCCGAACTGGCACAGCCCTACGACAGCATCGTGGAGGACTACGAGAAGAAGTTCTTCGTCGACAAGACGTGGGGCGGACAGGAAGGCTCGCGCTACAACGCCGTGGAGCATACCCACGCACAGTTTGCCGGAATGATAACGCGTCTCGACCAGTACGTGGGCGAGGTGATGGCGAAGCTGCGCGAGAAAGGCCTCGACAAGAACACGCTCGTCATCTTCACCTCCGACAACGGACCTCATGAGGAGGGCGGCGCCGACCCCGAATTCTTCGGACGCGACGGCAAGCTACGCGGACTCAAGCGTCAGTGCTACGAGGGCGGCATATGCATTCCGTTCATAGCATGGTGGCCCGGACACGTCAAGGCGGGCGAGGTGAACGACCTGCAGTTCGCCTTCTACGACCTCATGCCTACGTTCTGCGACCTTGCCGGTGTGAAGAACTTCCGCAAGCGTTACACCAACCGCCAGCTCGCGGGCGACGGCTTCGACGGACTCTCCATCGCTCCGACGCTCCTCGGCGACGATGCCAAGCAGCTGAAGCACGACCATCTTTACTGGGAGTTTCACGAGACCGACCAAATCGCTGTGCGCCGTGGCGACTGGAAGCTGATTGTCGTAAAGGGCAAGCCGCGCCTGTACAACCTCGCCACCGACCTGCACGAGGATAACGACGTGAGCGCTGCGCATCCCGACATAGTAGCCGAACTTGTGGACGTTATACGCAAGGAGCATGTAGACAATCCGCTGTTCAAGGTGACGCTACCTTATTAATATACTTATTGAAATCTTACTGATTGCTCGTAACGTGCTGATTTGTTTGAGTTCACGGTAAACAGCCTTGTACATCGCTCGTTGAACATGAAAGCCCCTGTTCGCATTTTCATTTTCGACAATCGTGTTGAGATTCACAGTCCTGGTGCATTGCCTAACGGACTCACTATTGATGACATAAAGGCAGGAACTTCCATGCCTCGCAATATGTTCCTTTTTAACAATGCTATATACTTGCTGCCATACACTGGTGTAGGTAGTGGCATCATTCGTGCACTGGACGAAGATATCAATGTCACGTTTATGAATAATGACAAGGCACAGGAATTTGTCATCACGGTTTGGAGAGAAGAAAGTAACCAAGTCGAGGGTGAAAGTAACCAAGTCGGTAACCAAGTCGAGGAAAAAAGTAACCAAGTCCAAGACTCTGACACTCGACTTAGACACTCTGGCATCGACTTAGACACTTCTGAGAACGACTTAGACACTCAACTTAGACACTCTGACACTCCAAAAGTGTCATTGTCTAACAAGCAAAGGGACATAGTAAATTTCTGTTCTGTTCCTCGAACCACCAAAGAGATACTTGACAGAATTGGAGTCAGCATGCATTCCAAGAACCGAGAGCGTTACATCACCTCCCTTGTTGCAGCAGGGTATTTGCAGATGACCAATCCTGAAAATCCTACGGCAAGCAACCAGAAATACAAGAAAGTAACAACAAAGTAGAATAACAATAATAATTTACAGCATTAGTGTCCTGATTTTAACGGGACACTAATGCCTGTATCATAGATAACAGAAAATCGTGGATTCAAAAACCACAAAAACGAATAGCTTTATGATAGAAAAAATAATGTCTAAACTTGGAATGGTCGTTTTATGGTGCATTGTCATCATATATGGCATAGGTGTCATCACTCATATCTGCTCGGATATTATCGGTGTTGTCGTGCTTGTCGTTTTGGCTGTTGTCTCGATTGCTTTTGTACTCTTTGCCAAAAGATACAAAATATGGTTATGGTTCAAGAGGCGAGTCAAGATGCTTAGTACGGTTTGTGAGAAGTCGCCCGATGATTCTCACATCATGCCCGAAGAAAAGTTTACCGAATCTTTTGATTCTGCCAACTTCTTCGTACAATACAAGCCAGAGACTAAGGAGTTCTTTTTCAGCAGCTACTATTACCTTATTTTTCCTGATTACGTCGAGACTTGGAGCAAGGCGGTTAAGGAGGTCAAAGCACTTGTCTCCAAGGAAGCCATAGAAACAAAAGTCGAAGTGAATTCCGTAGGTCAACTTGGCAAGCACTTCACGCTGATAATGTCTCCAAAAGATGCCAAGAAAAGTTTTTTGTTGTCCTTGGCTCATTTGTGCATCCGTCTGAGAAAACAACTTCCATGCAACAATAGAATATTGATATACAAGTTCTATTTCAAGATAAAAGTGTTCGACACGGTTTGCTATGGCGAGTTTGATTGCGTGAGAGTATCAAGGGCTATTACAATTTCTGCGGATGGCAACTATTGCGTAGCTAATGTCGAAATAGATGGTTGCTTTCCAGAAGATTTCATCAAACACAATCCTCCGATGTCCATCATCCTGCAATATGACTTGTATTCGATAGAAACCAATATGTTGGTTAGCAAAGAGGAATTCGATGCCTATTGGGAGAAATGCAAGGATTTATGCGAATCATAATCATTGGAGAACGGTGAGGAGCTATTTTATTTGAAAGATTCCGGGGCAACTGTTTGTTCTCTACGAGTTAAAAAACTTCTTATAAGTAACACTATCTCAAATGTCTCTTTTGAAGACTTGGATAAAGGGTGTAGTCTATACAAGAGTAAAATGTCACATGACAGGTCAATAACATCATCCCCAAGCGTTACAGTTGACAGTTTCCAAAAACGATTTTTTTTGCTGTACAGATAACAAATAACAGATAACAGATAACAGTTTCCATAAACCATTTTTCGTTTCAAGCGTTAAATATTACTATTTGCACGGATAAATAAGTTAAAAAATGTGTTTTTTCTGGATAGCAAAGAAAAAAAATAGTATTTTTGTGATATTAAGTCAAACCGTAAAATAACATGAGTATGAAAAGACTATTTTTTTATGTTTCTTGCCCTCTTGTTGTGTGTAATGGTACAAGCACAGGACAATGTTGAAATTACCTTAAACAACGGAAATGTGGTTAAGGGAGTCACAAAAACTTTATTTATGCTTGATGATGGTGATGTCGTTGTTACTAAAGATTCCAACTCTAAAGAAAAGAAAGAATACAAATCTACAGAGATAAAGAGCATTAAGTACTACGATTCAAAATCTAAAAAGTGGATAAAGTTCGTTCCGCTTATGGCGCAAAAATCATTGCCAAGCGTTTGGAACAAAAATCCAAAACCATACAAAACTCCGATATTCCTCAAACCTGTGTATGAAGGGGAAAATGTGTCTGCCTATATACATTATATCTCAACAATAACAAATACCAAAACATTACATTTGGAAGGCACAAACTATGTTTTCTATTTTAAGGTAAAGAATGAAGATGTGGCAAAGGGTTATTGTATGGGAAGTAGTATTGGTGCGAAAATGTTGCTTAAAATTGTATTTAAGCCATATCCTGTGATGAAAGAAACTGTATCTAATTTAGATACGAAAGAATTTTATAAAGATCCTATTTCGTTAATAAGGACTTTTGATAGTCTGTTGAAATAGAATATCTGTTTTAAGTATTCTAACTGTGTATAATTGTCATAAGGCAAAGTGATTTTTCCTTATGACAATTATTTTCATCCTTGAAAAGAAATATACTATAAGAGTTCATATCTCTACATGTTAAATTATTAATTGCTGATAACTATGAGACTGAAGCCAAAACTCCTCAATGCAATAATATTAGGATTGACAATGTTCCTTTCAATGCAAACCACTTGTGCTGCTTGCAACCCATCAATGGCCATTCAGCAAAAGAAAGTGGCAACTGTTGGCAAAAAGAGGGTTGCCATTAGCAAAAAGAGAGTTGTCAAGAGCAAGAAGAGAACCTATCGCAAGGCTTCGGCGCGTAAATATTCGCATAGGGAACTGAACGCCATTATGCGGATACTTGAGCGGAAGTTCCTGTCGGAAGACAAGACCCCGGCCTTGCGAAATGTTGTTGGATTTGGAATGGGATCCAACTCCATTGATGTTGCGCTCCGTTGGAACACGAAGGAGAAGCAGCTGGAGTTTCGTAGGCAGATTTACAACTCGCCCGCCATCAGGTTTGAGGGCAAGTTGGACCCTATCATCGACAACAGGGAAGGCGTGAGCACCTACCAAGGCATCTCCCTCAAGGCGGAGAAGCCTTCCTATCCATTGGGCACCACGGAAATCAGATTCACGATTACCAACCATAGTGGCGAGGAATTTGTGTATGGCGATGCCTATAGCATCACAGCCCAAGGAGCGGATGGCAATTGGTTTGTTGTGCCCACCGATTGCTTGTTCACGGCCATCGGTCATGTTTTAAACGATGGTCAAAGCGGCACCATTACTGCCCATCTTTTTCCCGATATTCTTCCCAACAAACCAGGCGTTTACCGCTTTTTTTATGAGGATAGCATAGATGGTGAGAAGGTGCCTTTCATGGCAACTTTTGAGTTGAAGTAAATAAAAAGAATTGTTGCTTATGAAAATACTCTTCAGTTTATTGGCATTTTGTTTATTTGCCTCATGCGTCCATTCCCAAGAGGCGGTGGACACGGTAAGTGTGCGTGTACAATACAGAGTAAAAATATAATGAACGTAATATGAAACTAAGAGATAAAGATACAAAGAAATATTTGCTATCCGTAGCCGTAAGTACGTTTGTTTCTTACGTAGTTACATTCATATCTTTTTATGGGAGAGTTTACTACGATATTATCGAGACTACTTGCGTTTGTATTTGCTTGTTGAATGTTGTTACGGCTTTGCTTGCTTGGAAGTTTGCTAAATCAAATAGCAAGATGTCTCTATTGGTATTGCATTGGGAGTTGGATACTCTTGCCATGTTGCCCTTAATGGGCTTCTCTATTTGGGCTATAACTGACGGAACTATCGCTTGCTTCTTTGCGATTATTCAATTTATATTGTTGGGAATCTTAAATCTCTTCACTGTCGGCTTGTCATTAGCCGTCTATTCTTTCATTCAGCATAAATGCAAGATAAGGTCGAAGGATATAAATCAGTTTTGCTTATGAAACATTCTTTATTTGTCGTTTTCACGATAATTGTAATATCGTTGACATCATCGGCTTGTCCTACTCATCCTGTCTATATGGATGCCCGATTAGATGGTCCTTTGAATATAGTTCCAGATAGCTTCTATATGGAACGAAGCAAGGAATATAGGTTTGCCAGTGTCAATTTTAATTTTGGTGATGAAATGAGCGTATCTCTCCCTCTTGTAGAAACCGATAAAGTCGATATGGGAGGAAAGACATTGCTTGATGAAGACCTCGACCAAGATTCCCTGACGAAGAGCGATTCTTTATACCGAAAATCCATCGAAGATGCTGATGGTACTTATATACTTTCTACAAAAGATTCGCTAAGAATCATTGCGCCGTCGCATCCTCTTCATGGACTATACAAAATCACGTTTTTTAAGGTCAAACGTTATGCGCAAGAACACTATTTCGTGCGTATGTCAAATGATTCGACATACATCATTTGCGAAAAGTTCTTCTCTGGTTGGGACGTTGATGGCAATATACTTAAAAATTGGGAGAAATGAAAAGAAAACGAAAGAATATGACTAAAAGGGAAACAGCCAAGACAAACAATGACAAATCCTTTTACAAAAATTTCGTGATTCCATGTGTCATTTTTTTGGTAGGATATTTCTTTTCTGCACACAATGGTATCTGTTATTCGGACTTTACTTTTGTAGTCGTAATCCTATTCATTGTCGTTTTCGTAGTAGGAATAAAATGTCTCATTAAAAGCAAAATTAATTCCTATGCTATAGGATGGTGGACATTTTGTGTTTCTCTTGCTTCGTTTTTTATCTTAAATGTGATATACACGGAAAAGGAAAATAAACAAGTATATTCAATCTGTAGCAGGAGGAAGCAAGTACAATCCGATAAATTAAAAGGCAAACTGCTATAATATTAACTTTTAAAGAGACCTGATTAAAATAATAGAAATGACAACAGAATTTAGTTATTTAACCTTCTCCGTTTTCGAGATCAGTGATTTCAATCTATTTATTGATACTGTGAAAGTTATATTCAAAAAACAACTGATAACAGGAAAGGCTGAAATCTATTCGGAAATACCAAATCCAAATGGGTGGGTTAATCCACAAAGTGGAGGCTCCCATTTTCCCAAATTTAGTTGCTGGCAAAATAAGATATATCCAGACAAAGTGTTTTTTATATCAAATTATGAAGATGGACTGTCTAATGTTTGCAGAATCATACAAAAACATTTGAGATGTAACATTATTACATGTGCATTATCCAATGAAACTGAAACTGATAATCCATTTTTCAAATTCTATTTTTCCAATTCCAATTTAGAAGAACGATTAATTCAAGCATACAAAGAAGATCGGTGGATTTTTTATGAAGAGGGGAAGCCGCTCTCTTTTGAAAATTTGGATTATTACAAAAGAAGACGAATTACAGACAGACTAAATAATAATATAATTAAAGAGTATATGATTCGATTAGGGATTGACATAAATACAATTGATGCCCAAATAAAGGCAGGTATTGTATATGTCCGTAAAAAATGGTAATTCTTAATGATACAACAAATAAAAATCCGAAGCCTAAGGTGACAAGAGCCGAAGGTCTTTCGACTTTTATCACCTATTATAGCATTGTGCAATCATCATCCCTATACATCCTGCAATCACAAAAAATCCAATCGTAAAGAAGAACCAGAAGAACCACTGGGCATAGTGACCGAGATAGCAGCCATCTAAGAATATGGCAAAAGAGCAATATTCATGAACGCATACATGCATCTTTCCGTGTTGGAAAATCAATTGCTTAGTTCCATTTTTGCAGATTATATTTCTATTTTGTCTAATTTACGACAGAACATAGCAGATATTCGAGGATTTATGATGGATTATGACAACAAAATGTTTTTTTTGTAGCATGGAAATAAGATTAAACCATCATGTATTTGTGCTTTTAACGATAATAGTAATATCGTTAATGTCCTTATCTTGCTCTAATCGTCCAATCTGTGTTGATTCTCGGTTGGATGGCTATTGGAATATGGTTCTTGATAGTCTTGTTATAAATAGAAGTGCAAAGGTAGAATTCGGTAGCATAAACTTCAATTTTACTTGTAAGAATGTTGAGCTTCCTTTGCTCCAAACTCCACGTGTAGATGTCAAAGGTAAAACATTGTTGGATGCAGATATTAACGAAGACTCTCTTAAGAAAGATTGGTCTAATTATCAAAAAGCAATAAGAGAATCTAATGGAACATGGGAATTATATAGCTCAAAGGATTCTATAAAAATCCATGCTCCAGCACATCCTTTCAATGGACAATACAAGATCGCCTTCTACAAGGTGAAACCCTTTGGGCAAGAACATTATCTTATGCGAATGTCAAACGATTCGACATATATTGTATGCGAGAAATTCTTTTCTGGATATGCAGATTTTGATATGCTTAAAGATTGGGAGAAATGAAAAGAAAACGAAAGAATATGGTTTAATAAAAACAGATTTACCCAAGCAAAAAATCGAGGATAAAAAATCTTAACAGGACAAATGAGAAACAGATATATCCTTTCGTGCATGCTGGCTGCATCGTCGGTATTCGGCGCCTTCGCCGAGACGCACACGCTCGACATCAACACCCGTAAGGCTGGCGCAGCGGTAAGCCCCACCATGTACGGCATCTTCTTCGAGGACATCAACTATGCTGCCGACGGCGGACTGTACGGCGAGCTTGTAAAGAACCGTTCGTTCGAGTTTCCGCAGGCGCTGCTCGGATGGCAGGCGTTCGGCAACGTGGAGGTGAAGGCGGACGGACCCTTCGAGCGCTGCCCCCACTACGTAGTGCTCGGCTTCACGGGGCATAAGGAGTGCGCTACGGGTCTGCAGAACGAGGGCTACTTCGGCATCGGATTCGTCAAAGACGAGCCTTACCGCTTCACGGTATGGGCAAGAGCGCTGGACGGCGACGCTACAATCGACGTCTCGCTTGCCGACCAGAGCACGCAGGACGAAACGCAGGAGCGCGCCAAGGCGCAGATAAAGGTGAGCGGCAGCGAGTGGAAGAAGTACGAAGCTGTGCTCACGCCCGGCAAGACCGCACAGAAGGGCTGTCTGCGCGTGCTGCTCAGCGGCACACGCAGCGTGGCTCTCGAGCACGTGAGCCTTTTCCCCGTCAACACGTTCAAGAACCGCGAGAACGGCATGCGCCGCGACCTCGCTCAGGCGCTCTACGACATGCACCCCGGCGTGCTGCGCTTCCCCGGCGGCTGCATCGTCGAGGGCGAATCGCTGAAGCACCGCTACCAGTGGAAGAACACCATCGGACCCGTCGAGAACCGCCCGTTGAACAACAACCGCTGGCAGTCGACATTCCATCACCGCCTCTTCCCCGACTACTATCAGAGCTACGGACTCGGCTTCTTCGAGTATTTCCAGCTTGCCGAGGACATCGGCGCCGAGCCGCTGCCCGTGCTCAACGTGGGCATGGCGTGCCAGTTTCAGAACTGGAACAACCCGAAGGCTCATGTGCCCGTCGACTCGCTGCAGCCGTACATACAGGACTGTCTCGACCTCATCGAGTTTGCCAACGGCGACACCTGCACCACATGGGGCAGGAAGCGTGCCGAGATGGGCCACCCGGCGCCGTTCAATCTGAAGTATCTGGCTGTGGGCAACGAGCAGTGGGACACCCTCTACTACGAGCGTCTGCGCCCGTTCGTGAAAGCCATACGCGCCAAGTATCCTAAGATACGCCTCATCGGCACATCGGGCCCCGACTCCGAGGGCGAGATGTTCGAAAAGGGATGGAAAGCCATGAAGGAGATGAAGGCCGACCTCGTCGACGAGCATTTCTACCGCAACGAGCAGTGGTTCCTGTCACACGGACTGCGCTACGAGGGCTACGACCGCAAGGGCCCGAAGGTGTTCGCCGGCGAGTATGCATGCCACGGAAAGGGCAAGAAGTGGAACCACTTTGAGACATCGCTCTACGAGGCAGCCTTCATGACCGACATCGAGCGCAACGCCGACATTGTGGAGATGGCTACCTACGCTCCGCTCTTCGCGCACGTAGACGGATGGCAGTGGCGCCCCGACCTGATATGGTTCGACAACACGCGCATGTTCAAGAGCACAAGCTATTATGTGCAGCAGATGTACGCCTGCAACAAGGGCACCAACGTGCTGCTGCTCACGATGAACGGCAAGCCGGTGGCAGGACAGGAGGGTCAGGACGGACTCTTCGCCAGTGCGGTCGTTGACCGACAGAAGGGCGAAATCGTCGTCAAGGTAGTCAACACGTCGGACGAGGCGCACGACCTGACGCTCAACCTCAACGGACTGCGCGGTTCGCACTCGGCAACGCTCACAACCCTGCACAGCGACGACATGGACGCCGAGAACACTCTCGACCGCCCAGACGCCGTACGCCCCGTAGAGTCGGCTGCTTCGTGCCAGAGTCGCAAGGGCGGCACGGTGCTCAGCGACAAGTTGCCGGCAAAGACGTTCAGAATGTATCGCATAAAGTGATAGGCTATATATAATAAAGTGATAGGCTGTATATAATAAGGTAACACGATTTATAATTATAAAAAGGCAGACTATCCAGTTACCGCAGCGTGGGCACTTCATTTCCGCGCTGCGGTAATATTGTTTTTGCATCGCGGTAATCGTGTTACCTGTGCGCGGTAATGCGCTTGCTTATGGCTTTGGATGCGTAAAACGTGGCTTTGGATACGTAAAATGCGGCTTTTTCCGTGTTCTTTGGCAGTCAAAACCCTGCCCAACTGCCACTTCTTCACTACTAACTCTGCCATTTTTTGCTACAAACATATTGCAAATCTGTCGCAGAGATACAAATTTACGACAACTACTTGACTAACATCAAAAATATAAGACAAGCAGGAAAATAATTGATGTTATACTTGTGTGCGAACACAAAAGGCATTAACTTTGCATCAGTAAATAACGAACGAGGTTACGCTGGAAGCGTGGCTGACGTTTGCCGCAAGGCAAGAAAAGAGAATAGGTAATTAGGGATAACAAAGTAAAAATTAAAGAAAGGGTAACATTATGGTTATTTTCAGTTTTATTTTTGCGATTTGTTGTGCAGCGATAGCTGAACTGGTAAAGGTCAACAACAAAATCAGCCTCAATAAGTAACCGACTGCCTTCGGGCAAGGTTATGAAAAGAGGTAAAGATGGGAAACACAGAAAAACACAGTAAGGATAACAATTAAAAAATTAAAGAAAGGATTATGATTATGATGATTTTCGGATTTATCTTCGCAATTTGTTGTGCAGCCGTTGCAGAGGCTGTAAATGTAAACAACAAGATCAACCTCACTAAATAAAAGTGAGCTTGCTCAGACAATAGTAATAAAACGAAATATAAGAAGCGGTTGCATGAGCCTTCGGGCACGTGCAACCGCTTTTTGTGTCTGTAGCTTTCACCGCATCCTTATGCGAAAAGTTCCTCATAAAAGTGTAGTGATTCGGCGGAAAGTCCCTCATAAAAATGTAGTGAAATGGCGAAAAGTCCCTCATAAAAATGTAAAATACTTGTTTTTGTCGCTGATTATCAGTATCTTTGCATCGTGTAAGACAAATGACAATTTGTTATGGAAAGATTTATAATGGACGATTTGGTCAGGTGGAAGAACCGTAACGACCGCAAACCGCTGATTTTGCTTGGAGCGAGGCAGGTTGGCAAGACATATATACTAAAGGAGTTCGGCAGGCGCGAATACGAGAATGTTGCATACATAAACTGCGACAACAACGCTCTTGTGCGCGACCTTTTCACTCCCGACTATAATATCGGACGCATATTGTTGACCATCGGTGCGATAACCGGCGTGAACATTCAGCCCGGCAAGACACTAATCATAATGGACGAGGTGCAGGAGCTGAAGCGGGGATTGGCGTCGCTTAAGTATTTTTGCGAGGATGCGCCGCAATATCATGTCGCGGTGGCAGGGTCGTTGCTCGGACTTACGCTTCATGATGGCGATTCGTATCCGGTAGGAAAGGTGAACACGCTCAATATGTATCCGATGACTTTCGAGGAATTCCTGCTTGCGCGCAACAGGAAACAAATGGTAGATTTGCTGCAGGCGCAGCGTTGGGACTTTGTGAAAGGATTGCGAACACTTTATATACAGCATCTGCGTGAGTATTATCTGGTGGGCGGTATGCCTGAGGCGGTAGACAAATTTGTGCAGACCAATGACGCCAACTTGGTGAGGGAAGTGCAGAACGAGATACTTGCAGCCTACGAGAAGGATATTTCAAAACACGCACCTGCCGAGCAGGTGATGCGCATCGGGCAGGTGTGGCATTCCATTCCTTCGCAACTTGCTAAGGAAAACCGCAAGTTCATATACGGAGTTGTGAAGAAAGGTGCACGTGCGAAGGATTACGAACTTGCTATACAGTGGTTGCTGGATGCAGGGCTGGTATATAAGGTGAACCGCGTAACAACGCTTGCTATGCCATTGAAAATACATGAAGAAATCTCTGCGTTCAAGCTGTTTATGCTCGATTGCGGACTGCTTGGAGCGATGAGTCTTACTCCGCCTGCCATGCTTCTTCTGCCAAGCACAGACAATAGCGGCAAGGGCGATTTCACGGAGAATTTCGTTTGCTCGCAGATGAAGTCGTTGTCAGATCTGCCAGTGTTCTATTACAGCAAGGACAACAGTCAGCTCGAACTCGACTTTGTCGTTCAGGCAGACACTGCGGTTTGTCCGGTAGAGGTGAAAGCAGAAGAAAACCTACAGTCGAAGTCGCTCAAGACGACGCTTTCCGAAAACCCCGATATGCATGGTCTGCGTTTCTCAATGAGCGATTATCGTGAAGAAGGCAGGTTGACAAATGTGCCGTTATACGGAGCAAGATCTTTCTTGAAGGCACTTAAATAATAGTAATTGATTGTAATGATACAATAAAACCGCAGTTTCTGCGTTATAAGTATTACGATGAAACATATTCATATATATATAATAATGTGTGTGCTGGGCGTGTTCGGCTTAAGCGCATGCGACGATATCGACGATTTCACAACATCGCCGAACAACCTGCTCACGTTCTCTACCGACACGGTGCGCATTGACACCGTGTTCTCTACCGTGCCGTCGTCGACGCGCGACTTCAGGGTGAGCAACCGCTCGGGTAAGGGGCTGCGCTGCACGTCGGTGCGCCTCGAAGGTGGCAACCAGAACGGATTCCGTGTGAATGTAGACGGCGTGTATCTGAGTCCGGAACAGGGCTATAAGGCGAACTACATAGAGGTGCGCAACAAGGACAGCATACGCGTGTTCGTGGAAGTGACCACAGCCGTGAACCACGGGGACGCACCGAAGGAGCTGAACGACCGCCTCGTGTTCGCACTCGAGAGTGGAGTGGAGCAGAAGGTGGTGCTCAACGCATGGTCGTGGGACGCCGACTTCGCACGCAACAAGACTATCACGACCGACTACACCATAACAGCCGGCAAGCCGCTCGTAGTCTACGGACCGATGACCGTAGAGGAGGGCGCTACGCTCACCATAGCGCCGGGTGCTACGCTCTTCTTCCACGACGGAGCGGGCATCGACGTGAAGGGACGACTCGTATGCAAGGGCACAGCCGAACAGCCCGTGACGCTGCGCGGCGACCGCCTCGACTATATGTTCGACTATCTGCCTTACGACCGCATGAGCGGACTGTGGAACGGCGTACACTTCATGGAGAAGTCGTACGACAACCGGATGGAGTTCACCGACTTGCACAGCGCGTTCAACGGCGTGCGTGTCGACTCGTCGGACGTGGCTCGGCAGACGCTCACCATTGCCAACTCGACCATACACAACTGTCAGGGACACGCGCTGTACGTGGAGAATTCGAAGGTGACGGTAGAGAACTCGCAGCTTACGAATGCGCTCAACAACTGCCTCGGCGTGGAAGGCGGCGACGTGCTGGTGAACAACTGCACGCTGGCACAGTTCTATCCGTTCGACTCAAACCGCGCCAGTGCGCTCAGCTTCTCGGCGCTGAAGCACCCGCTGCAGCAGTTTGTCTGTCGCAACACGCTCATCACGGGCTACAGCGCCGACGAGATGATGGGCGGAAAGCCAGTGAAGGACGCTACGGGCGAGGATGCCGCAGAGCCTAACGCCTTCAACTATCAGTTTGAGAACTGTGTGATACGCACCCCAGAGGTGACGAAGGAGGAAGAAAAGCCGCACTTCGTGAACGTGGTGTTCGAGGAGAAGGAGAACGCCGACTCGGTATGCACCAATCACTTCAAGAAGGTGGACGGCGACCAGCAGGACTACGACTTCCGACTTGCCAAGACATCGGTGGCTATCGACCGCGCCGACCCAGCTACGGCTACAAAGACCGACCGCAACGCCATGCCGCGCGATGAGCGCCCCGACGTCGGAGCATACGAATTTAAGGAGGAGAAGACCGAAGAACCGAATCCGCAGGAGTAAGTATCTTCACCATCTCACCACAACACCACCTCACCCCAACAACATCTCACCCCATCACCATCTCACCAACAAATCTCACCATCTCACCACCTTTAAACTATGAAAGAAATTGACATTCACATCCGCGTTGAGCACTATCAGCTCGACGAACTCAACACTGCTGACCGCGAACTTGTAGACCGTGCGCTGAAAGCAACTCACGGCGCATACGCCCCGTACAGCAACTTCTACGTAGGAGCCGCGCTGCGCCTCGCCAACGGCATCATCGTGACTGGCGCAAACCAGGAGAACGCAGCCTTCCCCTCAAGTCTGTGCGCCGAGCGTACAGCCCTCTTCGCCGCACAGGCAAACTATCCAGACCAGCCCGTTTCGACACTCGCCATCGTAGCGCGCAACGCAAACGGACTGCTCGACGAGCCGGTAAGCCCCTGTGGAGCATGCCGCCAGGTGATACTCGGCGTAGAAGACCGCTACAAGCAGCCCATACGCGTGCTGCTATACGGCAAGAAAGGCGTCTACAGCCTGCAGTCGGCTAAAGACTTGCTGCCCTTCTCGTTCGTAGACGACAGCATGAAATAGACGTAGTAACAAAATTTATATCAATGATATAGCCTTCTTTGTTCTTTTTTTAGTAATTTTGCACACTGGATTAGAATATACGCAAATTTTTATATTAAAGAAAGAACAAAGAAATAGCAAAATAAAATTATGAGCAAACAAGTAGAAAAAATCAAGGAACTGGTCGCTAAGCGCGAACAGGCTCGTCTCGGTGGCGGCGAAAAAGCCATTGAGAAGCAGCACGCACGCGGCAAATACACAGCACGCGAGCGCATCGAGATGCTCGTCGACGAAGGCTCGTTCGAGGAGTACGACATGTTCAAGAAGCATCGTTGCACTAACTTCGGTATGGAGAAGAAGCACTACTATGGCGACGGTGTCGTAGCAGGTAGCGCTACAGTAGGCGGCCGTTTGGTTTACGTATATGCTCAGGACTTCACCGTCAACGGCGGTTCGCTCTCTGAGACAATGGCGCAGAAGATTTGCAAGGTGATGGACATGGCTATGACTATGGGCGCACCGGTTATCTGCATGAACGACTCGGGCGGTGCTCGTATTCAGGAAGGCATCTGCGCTCTCGCTGGCTACGGCGAGATCTTCGAGCGCAACATCCTCGCTTCGGGCGTCATCCCGCAGATCTCTGCCATCATGGGTCCGTGCGCAGGCGGTGCGGTTTACTCGCCGGCTCTCACCGACTTCATCATCATGAAGGAGCAGACTTCATACATGTTCCTCACAGGTCCGAAGGTTGTAAAAACCGTAACGGGCGAGGACATCGACGCTGAGCACCTCGGCGGTGCATCTGTTCACGCTACAAAGAGCGGTGTGACACACTTCGCTGCAAAGACAGAGGAAGAGGCTATCGAGATGATCAAGAGCCTGCTCTCGTTCATCCCGAGCAACAACACTGAAGAGGCTCCGCGCGTAGAGTGCAACGACCCGATTAACCGTATGGAGGACTCTCTCAACGAGATTATCCCCGACGACCCGAACAAGGCTTACGATATGTACAAGGTTATCGGCGCAATCACCGATAACGGCGAGTTCTTCGAGATACAGCCTAAGTTCGCTAAGAACATCATCATCGGTTTCGCACGCTTCAACGGTCAGAGCGTTGGTATCGTAGCCAACCAGCCGGCTGCATACGCAGGTGTTCTCGACGTTAACGCAAGCCGCAAGGCTGCACGTTTCGTACGCTTCTGCGACGCATTCAACATTCCTATCGTGTCGCTCGTCGACGTGCCGGGCTTCCTGCCGGGTACAGGTCAGGAGTACAACGCCGTTATCCAGCACGGAGCACAGCTGCTCTACGCTTACGGCGAGGCTACCGTTCCTAAGATCACAATCACTCTGCGCAAGAGCTACGGCGGTTCGCACATCGTTATGGGCTGCAAGCAGCTGCGTTCAGACCTCAACTTCGCATGGCCGTCTTCAGAGATTGCGGTTATGGGTGCAAGCGGTGCTGTTGCAATCCTCTGCGGCAAGGAAGCTAAGGCTAAGAAGGAGGCTGGCGAAGACGTTAAGGCATTCCTCGCAGAGAAGGAAGACGAGTACACAGAGAAGTTCGCCAACCCGTACGAGGCTGCTTCTTACGGCTACATCGACGACGTAATCGAACCGCGCAACACACGCTTCCGCATCTGCCGCGGTCTGGCACAGCTCGCTACAAAGCGTCAGCAGTTGCCGGCTAAGAAGCATGGTTGTATGCCGATGTAATTTGTTTTACAAGTAGACGAGTAAAACAAGTAGACAAGGTTACAAGTAAACAGGTTACAAAGTATGGACAAGAATATATATGCTGCCATTGCCATGGCTCTATACGAGTATCAGGGCAACAACGTACACGATAAAGAACCGGGCTTCATCACCATACAGCCGCGTCAGACTATGTGGAACGCCAAGTTCTTAAGTTTAACAGCAAAACCATAAAAAGAAATGAAAGAATTTAAATATACAATCGACGGCAAAGAGTACAAGGTGCAGATTGAGGACGTAGAGGGCAACATCGCTGACGTAACAGTCAACGGTGAGGCTTTCAAGGTCGAGATGGAGCAGGAGGCTGAGCCAGAGAAGAAGAAGGTAGTGCTCGGTCAGCCGGCTGCTGAGGCAGAGGAAGGCGAGACAGCAAGCGCTGCTAATGTGAACACAGCCAACGCGCTCAAGGCTCCGCTGCCGGGCGTCGTAACCGAAATCAAGGTTGCTGTAGGCGATGAGGTGAAGGCTGGCGACGTAGTGGTAGTGCTCGAAGCTATGAAGATGGCTAACAACCTCGAGGCAGAGAAGGACGGAAAGGTTACTGCTATCTGCGTGAAGACTGGCGAGAGCGTGCTTGAGGACTCTCCGCTCGTTGTTATCGAGTAATTCGGTAAGCCGATACAGAATGGTCTGACCTTTTTCTGGGTTAGATATATATAATGTCAGACCTTTCTGGGTTAGATATATATATAATAAGGTTGAAAACGCAATATTGTATAATATGTTGCGTTTTCAACCTTTTTTAGTTTCTTTAGCCGTTGAATAATAATAGATGTATATTATTGTTTTAATATGGATGTTATTGTGCATTATTGGGCTGATCTTGTTAAAATACGTAAATTTGAGACGTCTGAAATAAAAATTTTTAACTTATACTTGTATGTACTATAAAATAGTTGTAAATTATGCGAGCATAAATTGACATAACTAATTAATAATTTTAAACATACTTATTATGAAATTATCATTTCTACGTGTTTTATTTGTAGTGTTGTTCGTGTGTGGAGCAATCACAGTGTCTGCACAGAAGCAGACAGAAGGCAAGTCATCAGTATTCATAGATTATTTTGCTCATCCGTCTAACGTGAAGGATTCTTGGGCTGAGGCTCTTCGCAGCAAAGTGATTGAAGGCATCCAGGAGACCAATCGCGTTCTTATCACTGATGTTGATGCAGAAGACGCTTTGAGAGTAGAGAAAGCACGTCGTCAGAATGGCGAGCTGTCGGCAGCAGGCGACGCTTCTCGTCTCGCTGTGATGACACAGCTCGGTGCAAACTATCTGTTGCAGGGCACAATCACATCATTGTCTGTAGACCACAAGCGTTCTGACGACGGCAAGTCGGAGTGGTATGCTGCTGTAGTAAACTATACATTGAAGGTTGTTGATCCTAAGAACGGCACTACTATTGCTTCAAAGACATTCAAGCATGGCGAGAGCATAGCAGAAATGGCTACTGGCGATACACCGGACGCCGCTGCTGTAGACGTTGCAAAGTTCGCACGCAAGGCTGTACGCGCTTTGGTTGACGAGGCTTTCAAGCTCAACGGTACAATCCTCGAAATCAACGCTACAAAGGGTGATGAGGCTAAGCAGGTGTACATCAGCCTCGGTTCTGCTCATGGTGTAGGCAGCAAGGCACGTTTCAAGGTCTACGAGCTTCGCACTGTTGCTGGCCGCAACTCACGCAAGGAGATCGGCGAGCTTAAGGTGAGCGCTGTTGAGGGCGAGGACCTCACACTTTGCGATGTTGTAAAGGGCGGCAAGGAGATAAAGGCTGCTATGGACGCTCAGCAGAAGATTGAGGTTGAGGTGTTCCATAAAGTATCATTACTTGACAAGGCAAAGAAGGTAATCTAATTAGACTTTGTTTATAAAAATGGCATGACTTCATTGAAAAAATGGAGCCATGTCATTAGTTTATATCGGCACGAAAACAGAAATATTTTATCTTTTTTAGCTATGACCAGAATAATCATATCTCTTTTATTCGGACTCTTCTTCTGTACAAATATAAGTGCAGAAGTCTATTCTACCGATGCTACATTGGTGTCGCAGGACGGTAATATAATCACAGTACGTTCTTCAGCCGTTGCCGACAAGAAGAAGGACGCTGCGCTGCTGGCTGCCAAGTCGGCTTTTCATACTCTGTTTCATGCTGGTATAGAAGGCGTGAAGGACGGCACGCCTATGGTTGCTGTGGAGCGTAACGACTACGACTATCGCTTTTTCTCGGAGTCGCGCTACATCAACTATATCACAAGCGAGGTAAAGACCGTTGGCGACAAGAAGGTAGGCAACAAGGTGCGTGTCACGGTGCAGCTCTCGATAAATGTGAAGTCGCTTATCGCCGACTTGCAGCATAACAACATGTCTATATCTCCGTCGTGGGGCGTGGCAAGTGCAAAGAAAAGCACATCGGCGCTCAACCCTACTATCGTTATTGTACCTGGTCTGAAGGCGAGCGAAGGATCCGACTTCCAGGCAATGCTTGAAGCCATTGACGCAAGCGAGGCAAAGAAATACGCTCTCGACAAGATGACTGGCGAGTTTACAAAGAAAGGTTACAAGACTCGTAACTTCGTATCGCAACTGCGCAACTCGAAGAAAGACGAGATGATGCGCACGCAAAGCCAGTCGGACATCAATACAATGATTGTGCAGCAGCTGCCTGGCGACATCATCGTCATCGTTGATGCAGCGGTTGTTACAGATGCAAACAACCAGATGGAGTGTCAGTTGAGCATAAGCGCTGTGGAGAGCCAGACAAACGGCAATCTTGCTTCTGCTACATTCCCCAGCGGAAAATACTATAAAGGCAATGTGAGCGAGTCGGAACTCGTCGACTATGCCTTCAAGAAGATAAAGGCCGACTTCTTCAACCAGATAAAGACATCGTTTGAGGCTATGGTGAGCTAGGGCAGAGAGGTGTATGTAGACATGACAATCTCTAACTCTATCGACGATTGGGACTTCGACCAGGACAGTCCGTCTACCGGCGACAACTTCAAGGATGTGCTCGACGAGTGGTTGCGCAGCCATGCGCAGAACAGCGTCTATGACATGAGCAACAACACTGATAAGTATATACACATGACCGTGAACATCCCGTTGTGGAATGTGGAGCGCGGACGCTCTTACACGTTGTCTAACTTCAGCAGCGACTTGAAGAAATTCCTCAAGACTCAGTTGGGCGATGGCTATAAGGCTTCTGTAACGGCACAGGGACAGAAGCTCGAAATTATGATTCAATAACTCTATATAAAGGTGTTTTATGAAAAAGACATTCTTACAGATTATATTCCTATTCGTTGCAATGGTAGGATATGCACAAAGCGATATACACTTCACCATATTGAAGTCGGAGACAAAGGGCTTGTCTGAGGATGTTGTTGATGCGCTCGACCTTAAGCTGCACCAGGTGTTCAACCGCAACAGTGCTGCTGCAGCCGATGTGTACAACGTATTCGCTGTATCGCCGTCGTTGTCTCTCGACAAAGTGCTGTCTACAGACGGCGGCATGGTGAGAAACGTGTCTTTGGCTCAAGGCGAACTGGTGCTTATCGCCAAGAACATCATCGACGGTGCAGAGTATTACAGCGTGACGATTCCGGTTCAGGGCGAAGCTGTAGGCAACAAGGAGAAGGCTATGCTCTCGATGGTGAAGAACATAAAGGTGACTGCACCTGCCTTCACGCGCTTCATCAATACGGCGCGCAAGAAGATTGCCGACTATTACGCTAACAATTGCGCTTTCATTCTGCAGAAGGCTCAGACACTTTATAACCAGAACCGTTGTCAGGAGGCTGTGAGCTATCTGTCTGCCGCTACAGCCAACGTGCCTTGCTACGACCAGGCTGCGGCTTTGCAGAAGCAGATTCTTGAGAATATGGACAACACTCCAGAGCCGGTCGTCGTAGAGAAGGTTGTGGAGAAACCGGTTGTGGTGGAAAAAGTTGTAGAGAAGCCTGTTGTGGTGGAGAAGATTGTGGAGAAACCTGTTGTAGTGGAGAAGGTTGTGGAGAAACCCGTTCCGGCGCCAGCTCCTGCCGTTCCAGAGTGCGAGATAACCATCTCTAAGAACGACCTCGACTTCCGCATTCTCAGTTGCACGGGCAATCCTATGCAGAAGCGCATCACCATAAAAGCCGAATACGTCAATAATAATGCGAATATCTCTAACGGCGACATCGCAATGAACGTAGTGATTGACGACAATGGACGCGAACTCACTCGTGAAAATATGGCTGTTACCTCTAACGATTCGTCATACGAATGGGTGAGCATGCCAGCACGCGTCAAGCTGAAGCACGATTTCTACATCATCAACTACGACCATCCTATGGAGACTGTGTCTTATCTGAAGCTCAAAGTGCGCGATGGTATAGTGGAGATTCGCAACTTGAAGGTTAACTGGTAATAATTAGGTATATTATGAAAAGAATATCATTGGCTTTGTGTCTGCTTCTTGCTGCGTGTTGCATGACATTGGCACAGGACAAGGTGGTGGAGCGTAGCGCAAAGAAGACTCCCGAATGGCTTAACCAAGCCAACGATGGAGCGTTTGTAGTTACAGTCACTGCCAGTTCTCTTGCCGACGCTCAGGTGAAGGCGATGACGGAGGTGACAGAACGCATCATTCTCTCGGTGGCAAGCAATGTCAGTGTGTCGCAGCGCAACGAGTCGAGCGAGGTTGTGGAGAACGGCAGCGTCGATTCGCGCGACGAGTTCTCACGTCTTTCAAAGATAAAGTCGGCTAACCTGCCTTTCCTCAAGGGCATTTCGCCAAACAAGATTGCCGGCATCTATTGGCAGCGTATGCTCAACAAGAAGACGGGCAAGGGTTATTACGAGTATTCGGTGCTCTATCCTTACTCGCGCAGCGAGCAACTCACGCTTCAGGCTGAGTTTGAGGCTCTCGACAAGGAGATGACTGCCAAGTACGAACAGCTGGAACAGAAGTTGAACAATATAGAAGCGGTGGAAGACATCAAGACTGCCATCACCGAGCTCGACGCTCTTAAGGCTTACTTCTTTGATGATGTGCGTTTGGAGCAGGTTGACGGCTTGAAGAAGCGCTATCGTCAGCTTTATGATGCGCTCAGCCTCACTGGAGAGTTCGTTAAGCATGGCGAATACCACTGCCAGCTACTGTTGAAGGGCATGCCTGTCAAGGTGTCTACGGTGCCCACACTGAAGTCGAACTGTGCTTCGCAGCTCAATGTGCGTCCTACAGCCGACGGCAAGTTCGTCATCACATACGACGATAGCGACTGTATTGAGGACGAAGAAAACTTCATCAATGTGCAGTTGCGCCTCGACGGTAAGCGTCTTTCGCATAAGTTCTCGCTGGCTGAAGCCGGCGCAGGCAATGTCGACCAAAGGCTCTCGCTTGTTCCTGAAGGAAAGGTAATGCTGACAGCCGCAATGGTTGACGCAGCCGCACGTGAAGTGACCGACATCACCGTGCGCCTTACTGTCAACAACCGCAATGGCAGCAAGTTTGCGGTGAAGAGTCTTGAACTTAATGTGCCCGACCTCGCCGTGCCGCTTATCTTCGACAATGCAGACGCCGTCTATTCTACAAAAGGACTCATCCAGATAAAGATGCTGGCGAAGGGCGATTGCTCGCTGCGTAAGGTGAAAAAGGGCGACTTCGCATTCGTTAACGGCACGCTCACGGTCGTAAACCCCAACACCGGAGCTATCGAACCTATCAAGGTCGCGTTGCAGTATTCTACAAATTGGGAGTAGACTGGTTTTCGGGTTCTAAACCTTAGTCTGAAAATGTTTAAGATTTAGTCTTAATAAAGTTTAGACCAAGAGATTTGAATAAAGTATAGACCAAGAGATTTGAAAAATGAAAGAATTAAACAAAAATAATTAATAACTATTTAAACTGAACCGTTATGAAACAGAGAATTTTTAATGTATTACTGGCTATAGCCCTTGTGTTCTGCGGCACATCAGTAGCTTTTGCTCAGTCGAAAGCGTTGGCAAAGGATGTAAAGAAGACCTGCAAAGAGTGGAAGAAGGCAGGTTGGTCATTGTATGCTACAGCTTCTACAATGGAGTACGCATTGACAAAGTATCGCACATACGTTGAGGCTGATCCTGACAACCATCTCGTGCTCACAGGTCTTGCTGTAGGTAAGAACCCGAAGATAGGTCGCGATAACGCCATGATGAACGGCATCACAAGCTATGCAAGCCGTGCAAAGGCTCAGGTCGTAGGTAAGATGAAGAGCATCATGTCTGCTGACGCAAGCGAACAGTCGGGTATGGAGATCGACAAGTTCGGTGCTGCTTACGAGTCGGGCGTCAACACAAAGATTTCTGGTCTTGTAAAGGTACACTTCATGCTCGTTCGCGAGAAGGGCGGCGTTAAGGAGTTCCAGGTTTACATGACTCTCGACGAGACTGCTGCTAAGAAGGCTCGCGAGGAGGCTGCAAGAGAAGCAAAGAAGAAAGCAGCCCTCGACGACCTCTCAGAACAGGTTGAGGAGTTCATCGGTGAGCCGGTACCGGCAGACGAGTAATTTCTTAGAGATGTTTTATCCAATCCGGGGAAGGGTAGACTCGTCTGCTCTTCTTCGGATTTTTTAGGCAATGATTAACTAAACGAAACCCGTACAAATGAAAAGATTGATATTATTTGCTTTAGGTGCAACGTGTTGTATGGGGACTCAGGCACAAGTTGTAGACGACGATTTCGACAGCTTCATAAAGACTGAGGTGCAGTCGTTCGACAAGTTCATTGACGATGCCAACAAGCAGTTCATCAGTTTCCTGCGCAATCCTTGGAAGGAGTTTGAGGCAAAGAAGCCGGTGGAGAAGCGCACCAAACCGGAGCCTGTGAAGCCGGTTGTATACGACGAGAAGAAGGCCCCGGTGGCGCCCCCCGTGGAACTTGATATCGAGGACATCCTCGGACAGTCTACCGGCGAGAGCAAGCAGCGACCGCAGGGCAAGATTAATGACGGCGAGAAGGTTGGCTTTGAAAAGCCGCAGCCTAAGCCTGCGACTCCGACAGCTAAGCCTACGACTCCAGCTCTTAAGCCTGCGACTCCAACAGTTAAGCCTGCGACTCCAGCTACCAAGCCTGCAACTCCGACAGCTAAGCCTACGACTCCAGCTCTCAAGCCTACGACTCCTACTCTCAAGCCCGCAACTCCGACAGCTAAGCCTGCAAGTCCTACTGTCAAGCCTACGACTCCTGCAGCCAAGCCTGCAACCCCTACACCCCAGACCACTCCGCCAGCAGTGGTGCAGGTGCCGACCGCTAAGCCTTCTGCACCTACAAGCGCACTCTATATAGAGTCGTCAGAGAAGCAGATGATTAACTACTGCGGACAGAGAATTTACGTAGACAAGTCGCTGAAGGGCGTATGCTCTATAGGCAATATGCGCGAGAAGGCTGTTGCCGATGCTTACGAGGCGATGTGCAAGGCCGACTACAAGCCGTTGCTTGCCGACTGTCGTCAGCTGAAGAAAGACCTCAAGCTCAACGATTGGGGTGTGTTCCTCTTTGTTCGCGACGTGTCTAATGCCCTTTGTGCCGATGCAAATGCGTCTGTTGTAATGCAGCAGTTCCTACTTAACGAACTCGGATATAAGTCGAAGATGGCGCGCCGTGCCGACCGCGACCAGATGCTTCTCTTCGTAGCGACCGACTGTAAGATGTATGGTCGTCCTTATTTCACTAAGGACGGACTCAACTATTACAACCTCACAAGCGACGAGACTTGCCAGTTCTATATGTGTCAGGAGGATTCGCCAAAGGCAAAGAGCAGTATCGACATGCAGATAACTAACGCTCCGCTGCTCAATTCTGGAATGGTCAACTCCGTACACAAGAATGGTGCGGGCACAGTGGCTGTATCTGTCGACGTTCCCAAGTCGCTGATGCTGTTCTACAAGAGCATGCCGCAGTGCGACTATAGCGTGTATGTGAATGCGAAGGTGAACCCGGCTGTTGCCGACAGATTGCTCTCGTCGCTTGCTCCGATCGTTGAGGGCAAGAGCGAGACCGAAGCTGCCAACCTGCTCATCAACTTCGTGCAGACCGGCTTCAAGTACGCCACCGATCAAGAACAGTTCGGCTATGAGAAACCGTTCTTCGTAGAGGAACTATTCTACTATCCCTACTGCGACTGCGAGGATCGTTCGGTGCTCTATTCATATCTGGTGCGCAACCTGCTGAAACTCGATGTCGTGTTGCTCGATTATCCTAACCATATCGCCACAGCGGTATGCTTCAACGAGAATGTGTCGGGCGATTTCGTCACCGTAGAGGGAAAGAAATACATAGTTTGCGACCCTACTTACATCGGTGCATCCATAGGAAAGGCAATGCCGCAGTTCAAGCGTGTGGCTGCCAAGGTCTTGAAATACTAAGACTTTAAAAAATGCAAAAACGGCATATCCTTGTTTTTGGGATATGCCGTTTTTGCGTGTTTTGTTTACTCAACGATTTCTGCTTCTATCCAGCTGTCGAGCAATGCTTTTGCATCGTTCTCCGCCGTAGCGTCGTCGACGTCGTATTCCTCGCAGAGCAGACGTTTCAGCGTCTCAGCGTCGAATTCCTTGTCCTTAACGCTTTCCCAGAGGAAAGCCGAACTCTCGTTCATGCTGATAATCTTTGTGAAGTCGATGTTCTCTTTGCCTTCTGCAACGATAATACTCTCGCCGCAAATGTCCTTCAGGACGAAACCTTTCTTTATCTTCATATTTCTTGGTGTTATTAAGCTGAGCCAGGCCTTTTTAGGCCTTTCTAAGCCTTTTTAGGCCTTTCTAAGCCTTTGCTAATTCTTTTTACTCTTTTACTTTCTACCTTTCCAACCTGTTTATTTTTCTATATATGTACAGCAGGTAGCGGCGTATGGGTAGCAGTCGGGTCCAGATAGCCGAATAGATGCGCCATTTGCGTCCTGAGGTATAGTCGGGCGTGCTGCGTCCTTTGCGGTAGAACGCCAGAGCGATGCCGCGTATGTCTGCCAGCGTACACTCCTCGGTGCCGAGATTGCCGTCGCCGCGCAGCGTCACCTTGTCGCCGTCGATATTCACGATGCGGTGCAGCACGTACGTCTTCGGACTTATCTCTGCCAGCACAGTGTCGCCGCAACGCACGGTGGTGTGTTTGCCAAGTATCGCTTTGTCGCGTCCGTCTTCGAGGAACGGGCGCATGCTGAAGCCTTTCAGTTTGAAGGTGACGGTGTGCCCTTGGTTTATCATCTCCACGAAGTACGGTATCAGTTGTGCATTGTTGTACTGTCTTATTTCTTTTTCCATGTTGAGATAGGGTGGTGGTGAGATGTGTTGTGATTTTACTGATGGGGTGCTGTCAGCGTCTTGAAGCTCACCTCTGCTGCCTCTTTGTTGGGCAGACAGTGCAGCGCATAGATGTACTGTGCAGCCTCAATGAGTCGTATCACGGCGTTGTATGTGTTGCGGAACACCACTTTGTCCCACTTCATCGTAGAGCAGGCTGGCAGAATGTATGTGAACGCCTTTGTAGGTGCCAGACGCTCCACGCGGTTCTCCTTCGCGCGCACTATCTGCGTTAAGGCTCCGATCGGTGCCTTAATGTTGCGGTAGCACGGCGTCTTGCCGCTCCACGGACTGCCGTAGATGTACGCCTTGCCGTCGATGACGCGCACCACGGGGTTGTCGTCGTTCATCAGGTCCGATCCCGGTATGTAGTCGAGCCAGAGCTGCGTGTGCGTGCTCTTGCCCGTGCCGCTCTTTGCGGTGAACGCATAGCCGTAGCCGCCGTTTCTCACGAGCGAAGCGTGTATGAGCAACGTGTCGAAGAAGCTGCCGCGGAAGGCATAGAGCATCATCAGCGCATTGTTCAGTCCGAACTGGCGCATCTGATAGTCGCCGTTCAGCGCACAAACGCCCTCGCTGAAGTCCTTGTTGGTCTGCAGCAGACAGCAGCTGCGTCCGTGTATGTCCTTCACTATATACTGGTAGCCGCCGTTGTCGAGTAGGTCTACTACGGTGTCGCCGTTGCCCGTCTCGAACGTGTCGATGCGCTCGCGGCGGTTCTTATCCACGGGAGCCAGCGTGTCGTCCACGCGCAGCGTAAAAAGAAAATCGTCGTTTGAGCCTTCCTTCTTGAAAGGCTCGAACGACGGTAACAGTTCGGTGTTGTTCTTTCCGTTTTCGGCAAAGACAACCCTCACGTTATGTTCTGCGATGCAATAGTCTGCTATGATATCCATTATTTCTTCTTCGCCTTCTTTGTCTGCAAATCGGCACGCTCGCTATCGTCTGGTACGAGACAGCTGTATGTAAAGTCGTGCTTTGTGACGTATTTCACGTTGTAGTGTCCTCTTGTTGCGTAGCGCTTCTTTATAGCCACGTATTTCTTCTCTATCTCCTTGCGTGTCTTTGCGAAGTAGGTTACGCAAGTGGGGGTGGCGAATCCGTTAGCCTTCAGATGGTCGCGCAACTGGAACGAGTAGTTGTTGCGGCTGTAGAGAAAGCCCGTCTTGGTGTCTACCCAAGCCGAATCGAGCTGCTGAATCTCTGTGATGTACACCGTAGAGTCGTTGAACGATGTGGCTACACCGTATACGTAGAGTCGCTCCTGCTTCTGCAGTGCGAACATAAGCGACGGCATGAGCAGCAGTGCCAATGCCAGTAATGTGCGAATCTTCATTTCTTTCCTTGTTTTCTGTTGTTTCAGCGGCGCTGTCCGTTGTGGTTGCGTCGCAGCTTTATCTGCCAAGGTAAGCCTTGAGCAGCTTGTTCTTTGTATTCTGTTTCAGCTTGCGTATAGCCTTCTCTCTTATCTGGCGTACACGTTCGCGTGTGAGTCCGTACTTGTTGCCGATTTCCTCCATCGTGCATTCGGGCTGGTTGATGCCGTAGAAAGCCTCTATCACGTTGCGTTCGCGCTCGTTGAGCACGGAGAGGGCCAACGCAATCTCCTCGCGCATCGACTCTATCACGAGGTGGCTGTCGGTAGACGGCTCGCTCTCGCTCGGCATGAAGTCGAGCATGCTTGCTCCGTCGCTCTCGGTCATCGGCGCGTCTACGCTCACCTGTCGTGTGTCCACCTTCAGCACGTCCTCAATCTTTTCGTGCGGCATATCGGTCTTTTCGGCTATCTCGTCGATGCTTGGTCGGCGTTCGTTCTCCTGCTCAAACTTGTTCAGTATGCGCTTTATCTTGTTCACGCTACCCACCTGATTGAGCGGCAGACGCACCACGCGGCTCTGCTCTGCGATGGCCTGCAGAATGCTCTGTCTGATCCACCATACGGCGTACGAGATGAACTTGAAGCCGCGTGTCTCGTCGAACTTCTCGGCAGCCTTCAGCAGTCCGATGTTGCCCTCGTTGATGAGGTCGGGCAGCGAGAGACCCTGGTTCTGATATTGCTTTGCAACGGAGACAACAAAACGCAGATTCGCCTTTGTCAGCTTCTCAAGAGCCTTGCGGTCGCCGTTCTTTATGCGGTGGGCGAGCTCCACTTCCTCTTCTGCGGAAATCAGCTCTTCGTGGCCAATCTCCTGAAGATACTTATCGAGCGAGGCGTTCTCTCGATTTGTAATCGATTTGGTTATTTTAAGTTGTCTCATTAAGTGTTGCTTTTTTTGATATTATTTTATTGTTAAAAGGGTAGGTGCGCTTTGGGCGCATCGTTCTGCAAATTTAACCATTTCTCTCGGTTGTCGCAAATTTTAATCTGTTTATTTTCGGTTGCGGGTGCAATTAACAAAAAAGCGGAGGTCTTTAGGGCCTCCGCTTTGTATCTTAGTAGCCTACGACATTCCTGTCGTAGACATGGCAATCAGTAGTGTTGTTTTGTAGTGCCTACGGCAGGAACTGAAAGTCAGCGGCGCGTAGCGGAAAGCTAATGTCGCAGGCTCCTATTGTTTAGTCCTCAAGCGGCACTGCGAAGTAAGCCTTCTTGCCGGTAGGATAAACGCCCTGGATGTAGAGCACGGGGTCTTTGCTTGTAGAAGCATCCTTTACGGCGTTCTGCAGATCCTCGATGGTCTTCACTGCGCTGTCGTTGACGCGCTGGATGATGAAGCCCTTTGTGATGCCGGCGTTCTTCAGCTTACCTGCGTTCACCTTCAGCACCTCCAGACCGTAGCCGATGTTCAGCTGCTCCTTCTGGGCGTCTGTAACGGCGCGGAAGTTGCCACCGAGCACGTCGAGGTCAGCCTTCTTTACGACCTGTGTGTTGCCCTTCTCGTTCTTCAGCGTCAAGGTCTTTGTAGCCTTCTTCTTGTCGCGCAGATAGGTAACGGTCACCTTGTCGCCCGGGCGCTTCTTTGCGAGCACCTCCTGCAGTTCTGCCATCTTGCCCACCGGCTTGCCGTCGATAGCGGTGATGACGTCGCCTTCCTTCATGCCAGCCTCTTCAGCCGCACTCTCCTCAGAAACCTTGGCTACGTAGATGCCCTCCATTGTGCCGAGGTCTACGTCCTCGCCCTTGTCCTTCTTGGCGTCAACATAGTTCTTCACGTCTTGACCCTGTATGCCGATGAGCGCGCGCTGCACTGTGCCGTACTGCTTCAGGTCGGCTACCACCTTGTTCATGATAGAGGTAGGAATAGCGAAGCCGTAGCCGCTGAACGAACCTGTCTGCGAGTAGAGCATGGCGTTGATGCCGATAAGCTCACCGCGAGTGTTGACGAGTGCGCCACCCGAGTTACCTGGGTTGATGGCAGCGTCGGTCTGTATGAACGACTCCACGCCGTTCTGATAGAGCGAGCGAGCCTTAGCGCTCACGATGCCCGCCGTAACGGTGTTCGTGAGGTTGAACGGGTTGCCCACGGCGAGCACCCATTCGCCCACCTTGATGTCGTCGCTGTTGGCGATGGTGATAGCCGGCAGGTTCTTGCCGTCGATCTTGATGAGCGCCAGGTCAGACGCCTTGTCGGTGCCGATGATGCGAGCCGAGTATTCCTTGTTGTCGTTGAGCGTAACGGTCAGTTCGTCGGCGTCAGCCACCACGTGGTTGTTCGTAACGATGTAGCCGTCGGTAGAGATGATGACGCCCGAGCCAGATCCCTGCTGCTTCGGTGTGCGCACGCTGCGCTTCTGCTTACCGCCGTTGCCCTGCGGGTTGCCGAAGAAGCCGAACGGGTCAGAGAAGAAGTCGGAGAACGGGTCGCTCTCCACCTCTACGGTCTGCACCTTCGAGTTCTTTGTGCTGAGGATATGCACCACCGACGGCAGCGACTTCTCTGCTGCGTACGTCAAGTCGACGGGCTGGGCAGGCACGGCAGCCGATGTAGCCGGCGTAGCGTTCACCTTTAGTAATGTTCCTGTAGAGAAGGCAAAGGCAAGAGCGCTCATTGCCACAACAAAATACTTAGAATACTTTTTCATAGTTCTGTTTATTTTCTTGTTTGTTATTGTTTTCTAATCGTTTGCGACTAACTTAACGCTGTCGTCCAGTTTGACACATTGCCGTTCGTGTGGGTCGAGCGGTGTTAAAACAACAGCGTTTCTGTTTTCGTGGTTGCAAATTTAGGCGCAAAAATTGTTAATCTGACAAATTGACATGCATCTTTATCCCATTTTAACACTACAATTTAACATATTAACGGCTGTTAGAAAACAAATGCTCGTTTTTTACTTTTGTTTTATATCTGCCGCCTCCCTGCGTCTCATGTTGGGGAAATAGCGCAGTGTCAAGTAAAGTGTAGCAATAATACCGATAGCTCCGCCAGCATAACCTATATATTCTATAGATAGTCGGCTCACCACCAGTCCGCCTATGTATGCGCCGCTGCCTATGCCGAGGTTGAAGATGCCCGAAAAGATAGACATGCCTATCGACGTGGCGTTCTCCGGCGCAAAGCGTATGGTGTTGTCCTGAAAGGCTATGTTGAACGCCGTAGCCATGGCTCCCCACAAGATGCAGACGGCGAGGATGCACGCCATGCCCGTAGCCGCAGCCTGCAGCAGAAGCATGCACAAGGCAGGACCTAACGTGACGGCAAGCATGAAGCGGCGGCGGTTAGACATATAGTATTTTGAGAAGGCTATGCTGCCGAACATGCCCGAACCGCCGAACACGATGAGCACCAGCGTCACGGTGTCGGGCGCCATGGCTGCCACCTTGCCCAGGAACGGCTCGATGTAGCTATAACCAGTGTAGTGGGCTGTAGCGAAAAGCACCGACATGATGAACACGCCCAGCAGCACGCGGTTGTGCAGCAGCGCCGGAAGCTCCTTGAAGGCGAACTTGCCGCGACTCTGCAGTTTGGGAAATACCACGAGTATGAACACGAATATGAGGGCGGAGATGATGACGATGCTCAGAAACGTCATTCGCCAGCCTACGTACAGTCCGACCACACGACCCAGTGGTAGACCTACGACCATGGCTACCGACGAACCAGTGGCAATGGCGCTCAGTCCTAAGGCACGCTTTCCGTCGGGCACGGTACGTACGGCAAGTGGTGGGGCTATCGACCAAAATATAGAATGGGCGCACGCCACACCAATGCGCGAGAGCATCAGTGTGTAATAGCCTTCGGCAAATGCCGATGCAACATGGCTCACAACAAACAGGGCTATAATGGAAAGCAGAAGCCGCTTTAGCTCCATCTTCGACACCATTATCATCAGTGGCAGCGACATTATAGCAACCACCCAGGCGTACACCGATATGAGCAGACCGGCACGAGCCTCGCTGATATTAAGGTCGGTGGCTATGTCGGTGAGCAGGCCGATAGGCATAAACTCGGAGGTGTTGAACACGAACACGGCAAAGGTAAGCCCTACAAGGGGCAACCATCTCGTAAAAGATTCTTTGTTTTGCATCCTAAAAATAAAATGTATTACTTGTTATCCTTTTTTACGCTGCAAAGTTACGCAATTAATAATGTATAACTGCAACATGTAAACGTTTAACGTTGCAGAACGTGATGCAAATCAAGCGGATGCCGCAAAAAAATCTTTCCCTAAATTCTTAAAATGTGGCAGAATAGGGATATTCATAACATTTTATAGGGAAATTTCTCTTGTCGTTAGTCGAATTTATCGTAAATTCGCAACATTAATCAAAAACACATAGAACAATGAAGAAGTTTTTAATGGCAGCCCTGGCGCTGCTTACATCGGTGCTCGGCGTGCAGGCGCAGGGCTATCAGGACTATAGAGACCATAACTACGGCAGCCGCCGCGACTACTCGATGTATGCCAACCGATACGATCGCTTCGGCATCGACGGCGTGTATATGGGCATACGCATCGGTCCGTCGTTCACTACCGTCGACTCCGACGACAAGGCGCTCGACGGAGGCAATACGCAGACCGGTCTCAACCTCGGCGTGTTCGGCGGTATGCAGCTCTCGCCGAAGGCTCCGGTGTTCATCGAGAGCGGACTGATGTATGTAGAGAAGGGCGGCAAGAACCTCTATGAGGGCAAGAAGGTGACCTACAGTCTCCACTATCTCGAGATACCGATCGTCGTGAAGTATGCCATACAGCTCAACGAGCACTTCTCTGTGCAGCCGTTCGCCGGCGGTTACTTTGCGTTCGGCGTGGGCGGCAAGGCTAAGAACTTCGGCGACCGCGAGGTGTCCAACTCCTTCTCACACCACTACTTCAAGCGCTTCGACGCCGGTCTGCGCTTCGGTTGCGGCGTGACGTACGACCTCTTCTACGCCGACCTCACCTACGATGTCGGACTCTCTAACATCTGTCACAACGAGTTCGATACATCGCACAACCGCAGCCTCTCGCTCAGCTTGGGTGTCAACTTCTAACATTTTATAGTGCATTTGTAGCCTATTAGTAGCGGAGGTCTCCGGCCTCCGCAGCACCAAGTCGAATAGTATTTTCAGCTTGCTGCGGAGGCCGGAGACCTCCGCTACTATTAGGCATCAAGTCGAATAGTATTTAAAAAAAACAACCGATTATTGCTCAAAATGCACAATTTTCAGTAACTTTGCAGTCTGTTGGAAACAGTGTCTCGGTTCTGTCGCTGCTGTGCATAGGCGCAGGAGAGGAAAGTCCGGGCAGCACAGGGAACCCCACTTCCGAAAGTAGAAGCTGTCGGCGACGGCAGGTGTCGGTAGAAGAAAACAACCGCCACGCCTCGTGTGTGGTAAGGGTGAGAAGGTGGTGTAAGAGACCACCAGCCGGTGGGTGATCATCGGGCTGTACCATCTGGGGGCTGCAAGTTCATGTATACCATCGTTTGAGGGCGTCCCGTCCGACCATAGCGACGGTGGAGGGTAGAATGCTGGAGACGCAGGGCGACTTGCGTAGTAGATAAATGACAGAAGGCTCGCGGCGCAGCAATGCGGCGCGAGAAACAGAACCCGGCTTATAGAGACACTGTTTCCAACTTTTTTTGTTCTGATTTTTACTGCGGATTAATCTAAAAAGCGGATTAATATCTGCATCCTTGCTGAAGTAAAAATAACAACGGATTAATCGGATTCGGTGGGTGCCTTCAAGGGGGTGCACTTGTCTCAAGTGCACCGACAAAGCTGATGGTATTCATTCGCTCGGTCGGTACATTGCTTGCTCGGTCGGTGCATTGCTTGCTCGGTCGGTGCATTGCTTGCTCGGTCGGTGCATTGCTTGCTCAGTCGGTGCATTGCTTGCTCGGTCGGTGCATTGCTTGCTCGGTCGGTGCACTTGAGACAAGTGCACCCCCTTGAAGGCACCCAAAATCCGCTTAATCCGTTTAATCCGCGTTAATTCAACTACACCCAAAATCCGCTTAATCCGATTAATCCGCGTTAATTCAACTACACCCAAAGTTAAATCCGTTGTCGATTCAACGCAGCCTAAAAATCCGTAGTTTTTTCAAATAAAAAAACGAACTTCGTTTAATCCGCTTTTAATTCGGACTGAACGGAGTTCGTTGTTAATTCAATATCCAGTTTACTTGATAACCTTTACAGTCTTGCCGTTAGCCAGACGTACGATGTTGATGCCCTTCTGGAGGCTGTTGACGCGAGCGCCACCGAGAGTGTAGATCTCTGTGATAGTGCTGTTGTCGGCAGTGTTAACGGTGTTAATGCCGGTAGTTTCAACGGCTGTGCCCTTGAATGTAACGTTCAGCAACTCGGTCATGTTCACGCCCAAGTAAGAGATAGTAAGGTCGATCGACTCGTTTGTTACATCGCCCTTGATCTTCTGCCAGTACATGTTGCTTACCTTCTCACCTTCAACGGTAGCATCGCCGGTCGTTTCGCCGATTGTATAGTTGCTGTCGTCGAAGTGTCCTGCGTCAGACACCTCCAGCTCGTAGTCGATAACGTATGCAGGGAAGGCGTAGTTGTTCAGACCGTTGCTCTTTACCTCAAACTTCAGACCCTTGTCGGTTCTTGTTACCGTCATCTCACCCTCAACCGGTGTGTAAGCGTTCTCGATGTCACTCCATGTACCCTTGAAGGTCACGCCAGTTGTGAGGTCGGCAGCCATGGCTACGACTGTGAGCATCAGCAACGAAAAAAGAGTAAAAATTTTCTTCATAATAAATCGTTTTTAGTTTGTTAAATGGTTTTTATTGGTTTAATTATAATGTTTGTTCGAGAGTTTGCGTTATGCAAAGTTATAAATAATCGTTGAATAACGGAAGAAAAAGCAAGAATTATATTAAAAACTATTGAATAGAAAGCGATATAAATCGTATGAGTATATGTAAAAATCAATTTATACAAAAATGTACCATATCTTCCAGCAGGCTTGCAACGCGTTGTTGGTTAATATGTTAAAGGCTGGTAGATGGCTGTTTTATCTACCAGTCATCTACCAGCCATCTACCAGCATGGCACAGCCCGCATTAATTGGGTTTTGACATGCTATACATTGATAGTATCTTTTTCCCTTACGCCGCCTTGCGCTGCGGCAGCAGCGATGCGCCTATACTTACAACGAGCACGGCGAGGATGATGCAGAGCGAAGCCACGGCGTCTATCTCCACCCACTCGTGAATGAGCATCTTCACACCGATGAAGAGCAGCAGTACGCATACGCCGGTCTTCAGATAGCGGAAGCGGTCGGCGATGGCTGCCAGGAGGAAGAACATAGCACGCAAACCGAGGATGGCGAAGATGTTAGAGAAGAACACCACATACGGGTCGAGCGACACTGAGAACACAGCCGGAATGCTGTCGAACGCGAATATCAAGTCGCTGAACTCTATCACGAGCACCGTCACGAAGAGCGGGGTGAAGAGCAGACGACCTGCCTTGCGTATGAAGAAGCGGTCGCCCTCAAACTGTGTGTGTATGCGTCCTGTCTTCGCGAGCAGTCGCACGATAGGATTCTTCTGCACGTCCATCTCCTCCTTCTTGTTGCGGTCGAGGTACATCTTCACACCACTATATATAAGTACACCACCGAATACCAGCAGCACCCAGTCGAAGCGGCTGATTATGGCTGCGCCGAGGAAGATGAACACGAAGCGCAGCACTATTGCGCCGAGAATGCCCCAGTTGAGCACGTGCTGATACTCGTTCTTGCCCACGCCGAACGCCGTGAATATCATCATCATCACGAACAGGTTGTCTACCGACAGCGTCTTTTCTATAAGGTATCCCGAGATATAGCTCACCGTCATATAATGGCGATACTGCTGCAGACTCGCCTCAAAGTCCGACGGGTCGAGCTTCAGGTGCGGAGCGTACGCCGACACCACGGCTTTAAGGTCGGCAAAGTTGCTTATGCCGTGCACCATGTCGCCCTTGAACCATAGAAAGGCCGAGAAAACAAGTGCGAGTGTTATCCAAACGGCAGTCCATGTGCCTGCCTCACGTATCGACACCTCGTGCGCTTTCTTGTCTATCACGAGCATGTCGAGCACGAGAATGGCGGCTATAAAGACTATGAAGCCGCCCAAAAACATAAATTCTGAAAGATGAAACATGTGTTACTATTTTATTTTTCTGCAAAGGTATACCTAATAATCCGAACACACAATATTTAAATAATGATTTAACCAAATTGTAATAATCATTTAAAACGCGTTTTTTAAGCCCTCTAAGCGTTGCTAATCCAAATATTTTTTGTAATTTTACACCCTTGAAGACGACCCTAAAATCGCTTACAGCGAAAATAAAGGGCATTTGAGGCGATTCTCCGTTGTAGGAAGCGCCCGCATAAACGCAATAAAAATACATTTTATAATAATCAATGGACGAAAATCAAACAATTGATCTGGACAGAGTCCAGAAAATCAACATTGAGGAGGAGATGAAGAAGTCGTACATCGACTATAGTATGTCGGTGATTGTGGCTCGTGCCCTCCCTGATGTTCGCGACGGATTCAAGCCGGTTCACCGCCGCATCCTCTACGGTATGCTCGGCATCGGCAACACAAGCAGCAATCCTTACAAGAAGTGTGCGCGCGTCGTTGGTGAGGTGCTCGGTAAGTACCACCCGCACGGCGACTCTTCTGTCTACGGCGCTTTGGTGCGTATGGGACAGAGCTGGAACATGCGCTACATGCTTGTGGACGGACAGGGTAACTTCGGTTCGGTTGACGGCGACTCTCCTGCTGCCATGCGATACACCGAGTGCCGCCTCTCGAAGATGGGCGAGCACATCATGGACGACTTGGAGAAGGACACCGTAGACATGGACCCCAACTTCGACGATACGCTCACCGAGCCGTCGGTTATGCCTACAAAGATACCTAACCTTCTTGTGAACGGTGGCAACGGTATCGCCGTCGGTATGGCTACCAACATGCCTACCCACAACCTCTGCGAGGTTATCGACGGCTGCTGCGCATACATCGACAACCCCGATATCGACACCGACGGACTCATGCAGTACATCCAGGCGCCCGACTTCCCTACAGGCGCGTACATATATGGCTTGCAGGGCGTGCGCCAGGCTTACGAGACGGGTCGCGGACGCATCGTTATGCGTGCAAAGTCTGAGATCGAGAGCGGCGACACCCACGACAAGATTGTTGTAACCGAGATTCCTTACGGTGTCAACAAGGCCGACCTCGTTGCCGGCATCGCCGACCTTGTTAAGGAGGGCAAGATTACGGGCATCTCTAACGTCAACGACGAGTCGGGCCGCCAGGGAATGCGTATCGTTGTCGACGTGAAGCGCGACGCCAATGCCAACGTCATCCTCAACAAGCTCTACAAGATGACAGCCATGCAGTCGTCGTTCTCTGTCAACAGCATTGCGCTTGTCAACGGTCGCCCGCGTCTGCTCACGCTTAAGGAGTGCGTTAAGTATTTCGTAGAGCACCGTCACGACGTCACCATACGCCGCACAAAGTACGACCTCAAGAAGGCTCAGGAGCGTGCCCATATCCTCGAAGGCTTGATTATCGCCTGCGACAACATCGACGAGGTAGTGCGCATCATCCGTGCTTCTAAGACTCCGTCCGACGCTCAGCGCAACCTCGAGAAGCGCTTCGACCTCGACGAACTGCAGTCGAAAGCCATCGTCGACATGCGTCTCTCTCAGCTCACCGGCCTGCGCATCGACCAGTTACACGCCGAGTTCGAGGAGCTGGAGCGTCAGATTGCCTACTTCGAGCAGATTCTCAGCGACCCTGAGCTTTGCAAGAAGGTGATGAAGGACGACCTGCAGGAGGTGAAGGAGAAGTACGGCGACGAGCGCCGCACGGAGATCAAGCCGTACGAGCACGAGTTCAACGCCGAAGACTTCTACCCGAACGACCCGGTTGTCATCACCGTGTCGCACATGGGCTACATCAAGCGCACACCGCTCAGCGAGTTCCGCGAGCAGTCGCGCGGCGGCGTAGGTTCGAAGGGAGCACGCACACGCGAGCAGGACTTCACCGAGTACATCTACCCGGCTACGATGCACCAGACCATGCTGTTCTTCACACGCAAGGGCCGCTGCTACTGGCTCAAGTGCTACGAGATACCCGAGGGCGACAAGAACTTCAAGGGTCGCGCCATCCAGAACATGCTCAACATCGAGCCCGACGACTCTGTCAACGCATTGCTGCGTCTGCGCGGCTTGAACGACGAGGAGTTCGTGAAGTCGCACTACGTAGTGTTCGCTACGAAGAACGGTACGGTGAAGAAGACAAGCCTCGAGGCTTACTCGCGTCCGCGCACCAACGGTGTCAACGCCATCAACATCGTTGAGGGCGACGAGGTGGTAGACGTGCGCCTCACCAACGGCAAGAACGAGATTATCCTCGCCAACCGCAACGGACGCGCCGTACGCTTCGACGAAGACTCTATCCGCACCATGGGTCGTGTGTCTACCGGCGTGCGCGGCATGAAGCTCGACGACGGCGACGACCAGGTTGTGGGCATGATTGTCGTGAACAACGCCGAGACCGAGACCGTGATGGTTGTGTCTGAGAACGGCTACGGCAAGCGCTCGCAGGTAGAAGACTACCGCAAGACCAACCGTGGCGGCAAGGGTGTGAAGACATTCTCTATCACCGAGAAGACCGGTCGCCTCGTGGCTATCAAGAACGTCACCGACGACAACGACCTCATGATCATCAACAAGAGCGGCATCGCTATCCGCCTTGCCGTTTCTGAGTGTCGTGTCATGGGTCGCGCCACACAGGGCGTGCGCCTTATCAACCTCTCAAAGAAGAACGACGTCATCGCAAGCGTATGCAAGGTGATGAGCACTGAGAAGGAGGCTGAAGTGAGCGGCGACAAGGACGACGAAAACGCAACCCCTGCTACCGATGTTCAGGCAACAGAGGCTCCGCAGACCGAGACTCAAACAACAGAAACAGAATAACAATTAAACCAAACAAAGTTATGAAAAAATTATTCGTAGCAGCATTGCTGGCAGTAACTGCCACATCTGCATTTGCTCAGGACATCAAGTCTGTTCTTAAGGCAAAGGATTACGCTGAGGCACAGAGCGGTCTCAACTCTTGCCTCTCTTCGCTCAACGACGAAGACAAGGCTAAGGGCTACAACAAGCTCGTCGACCTCTCTTTCGACAAGTTCAACAAGGAGAACGCCGTAGCTGTAGAGGCTCAGACTCTCGAGCAGATGGGTCAGAAGAGCAACAAGACCTACGACAAGCAGGGCATGTACGACGCTCTTCTCAACGGTCTTAACAACGCTCTCGAGTGCGACAAGTACGACCAGCTCCCCAACGCTAAGGGCAAGGTGGCTCCTAAGTTCCGCAAGAAGAACGCTAACCGCATCTGGCCTAACCGCATCCAGTTCGTTATCGCTGGTCAGGACGGCTTGCAGGGCGACGACCAGACCGTGGCTTACAAGTATTTCGCAGCTTACGTAGACAGCTACACAGCTCCGCTCTTCGCCGAGGTTGACAAGGGCGCACGCGACGAGTATCTCGGCAGCGTAGCCCTCATCGCAGCTCGTCTGGCTTACCAGATGAAGGACATGGACAAGGCTAACCAGTATTGTGACGTAGCCCTCAACGACACAGCTTCTTACAAGGAGGCTCTCGGCGTTAAGGTGGCTTTCATGCAGCAGGCTATGAAGACCAAGGAAGACTCTCTGCGCTGCCTCAAGGACGTAGAGGCTCTCTACCTCAAGGACAAGGCTAACGAGAACATCTTCTCTGTGCTCGCTCCGCTCTACGGCGCTCTCGGCATGCAGGACAAGCAGGATGCTATCCTCGCTGAGCGTCTCGCTGCCAACCCCAACGACTTCATGGCTAACCTCGTGAAGGGTCAGGCTCTCATGAACGCAAGCAAGTGGGACGAGGCTATCGCTACTCTGCAGAAAGCTACAGCAGCTAAGGACGACGCTCTGGCTCTCACCTTCCTCGGCTTCTGCTACAACAACAAGGCTGCTGCGCAGCAGGACGTAGCTCAGATGAAGGCTCTCTTCGAGAAGGCTAAGGAGTGCTTCGAGAAGGCACGCGACATCGACCCCAACCAGCAGCGTGCAAGCTGGTCGTACATGCTCGACAACACCAACTACAACTTGGAGCGTCTGAACGGTGGCAAGTAATCTGCCGTTAGCTTCGATTTTTATTAATTAACTCATGCGGCATGTCCTGCCCTATATATATAATAAGGTGGGGCATGCCGTAGATTGTAATCGGGATAAAATGTTCAGAAAACTATTCCTGGTGTCGCTGTTTGCGTTTGTTGCCCTCGCTCCTGCCTTTGCGCAGAAGAAGGAAATCTCGCAAGCCAAATCTGCTATTAAGGCGGGCAAGGCGGTTGAGGCAGAAGCCTCGATGCGCAAGCTGCTTGCCGACTCTGCCCATCGTCAGAACGAGAAGATATGGCTTGTGCTGTTCGACGCTGTGAAGAAGCAGTACGAGGACGTCAACGAGAAGATGTATCTCAAGCAGTCTACCGACACCGCAAAACTCTTCGATGCCGCCTACCGTATGTTCGGTGTGCTCGAAGCGCTCGATTCTGTTGACGCCATGCCCGATAAGGATGGGCGCATAAAGCTGAAGTATCGACGCAAGCACGCCGACTATCTCGACGCCTATCGCAAGAACCTCTATACCGGCGGTTCCTACTTCCTCAACAAGCAGGACTATCCGCGTGCGTTCAAGCTCTTCGCGGCGTACATCGACTGCGCCTCGCAGCCGCTCTTCGAGAGTCAGCAGTACGCCTCTCGCGACAAGCGCCTGCCCTCGGCGGCGTTCTACGCCCTCTACAGCGGCTATCGTGCCAACGACGCCGCAGCCACTCTGCGCTACAAGCAGCTGGCTGAGACCGACACGGCGCGTCTGCCGCTCACGCTCGAGTACGAGGCTGAGACCTACCGCGCACAGGCCGACTCGGTCGGCTACCTGGCTACGTTGGAGAAAGGTTTCGCCCACGACCCTGCGTCGGGCTACTTCTTCCCCCATCTGTTCGACTACCGCTTCCAGCGTGGCGACACAGCCCGGGCGCTCGACGTCTGCAACCGTTCGCTCGCCGTCAACGCCAAGAGCACGGTGGCTATGGAGGCTAAGAGCGCCGTGCTGCTCACCATGAAGCGCTACGACGAGTGCGTTCAGGTGTGCGACTCGGTGATAGCTGCCGACGACGCTGCTGCCAACGCTTATCTCAACGCCGGTCTGGCTTACTTCAACCAGGCGGTAAAGATAGACAATGCGCCGAAGCATACTCGTGCCGAGCGCGCAGAGATGCTTGCGCTCTACCGCAAATCGCTTAAGTATATGCAGCCTTATCGCCAGCTCGCGCCCACACGCTCCGACCTGTGGGCTATGCCGCTCTACACTATCTACCTCAACCTGAATATGGGCAAGGAGTTCGTGGAGATCGACGCGATAATGAAGCAGAAGCGATAGTGGCTGGATAGAAAACAAGTGATAGGGTTTGCTTTGAAAAAGCGATAACCGCTTTATACGAGACGACCTTTTTATATGGGTTGAAAGCTCTGTATTGCACCACTGTGTGTGGGGCGATACGGGGCTTTCAACCCTTTTTTTGTTCGTAGGAGGAGGGTGTGTCAAAACTCAATTAATGCGGGCTGAAAGCCCAATAATCACATAGCC
>ENA-OYXI01000036-OYXI01000036.1-human-gut-metagenome-genome-assembly--contig:-NODE-36-length-69921-cov-22.928120_pt1 | contig 69921 bp, 69 predicted proteins | sample MGYA00244217_ERZ653421 | MGnify/ENA primary metagenome ERZ653421 (study PRJEB26926, sample SAMN06165148) | human gut metagenome | biome: ENVO:00009003; feature: ENVO:2100002; material: ENVO:00002003... | reverse complement strand
GATACTGATCGGTCTCGTGGGCTCGGAGATGTGTATAAGAGACAGTACTAAGGGATGAAGTGTTTTTACCCCTATGAAGTCATTGAACTCCTGTATGGTATTAAAGAATAATTCCTTCATAATTCTAAGCATTTTAATCTTCTGCAAAGATACGTATATTCTCCAAAAGAGCTTATACCTGGTTTTCGGAAGATATTACCTTTATTGCAGTTTATTATCCTTTATACTTAAACACCTTTACCATATCCTTGTCGCCACCCACAAGCTGGCTGCATCTGTTCAGCATTCCCGTGTCTGAGAAACCGCATTTCTCCATGACTCTTCCCGATGCAGGATTGCCTGTGAAGTGGTCTGCCCAGATGTTTTCGAAATGCTTCTCGTGGATGCAGTAGTCGAGCATCAGTTTCAAGGCTTCGGTGCAGATTCCTCTGTTCCAATAAGGCTTTCCTACCCAGTAGCCCACCTCGCAGTCGTTTTCTCCGATAGGGATGTTGCTGGTTTCATGGGTGTAGTAGCCGATGCAGCCGATAGCCTCGCCAGTCTCTTTCAACACAATCTCCCATGTTGTGTCATTATGGAAGAATGTGCGGATAATCTCCAGACTTTCCTCTTCAGACTTATGCGCCGGCCATCCAGCACGAGGTCCTACGTCAGGGTCGGAGGCGTACTTGAAGAGCGCCTCAGCATCCGATTCCTGCCAATAGCGAAGTAAAATTCTTTCTGTTTCCATCAGATTATATCAATGTTTTGCATTCTATTTAACTATGTGCACTTACCCCAGCCAGTCGGTAAAGATAAGTATACATTCGTGCACCTTCTCAAAGAATTTCCCTATCCGGCGCTTGATGCCCTTCCAATATATCCCATTCTTTTTAATGCTCATATACTTAGTTATTTATTTTGTTATTAATTCATGTGCAAATACGCCATCAGCGCAATCTGTATAAGCAGAATGGCAGGAATACCGTATTTGGATTTCTTGTGTATCGTCTTATGGTGCCAGACTTTCATTCCCATCCATGCCCCGATGCTTCCTCCAAGTACAGCCAGCAGCAAAAGCGTGGTTTCCGAAATGCGCCACTTGGCTTTCTTAGCCTTGTGTTTGTCAATGCCGTACACGATGAATGTAACTGCATTGATGGCAAGGAGATAGTAGGCGAGATAACTATGTAATGTGTTCATGCTCAATTTTCTGTTGTTACTTCTTTATTCTAAAAAACCGGAAATCCTTAATGACCTTAATGACCGTGACCTTAATGATCGGAAAAGCCTCTAAACATTCATCTGTTTTTCTGATGAAACTGCTTTCTTGTCTTAGCCATTGCTTCCGTAGCCCTATCGTGGGTTTCTATCAGCAATGGGCTTTTGTGATATTGCACAATCTTGACCCCGACTGAGTTGTGCCTTTTCTTTTCCTTGATGCATTGGACAATCAAGTCTGGATTGGCTGATTTAGCCGTTGGAGTCTTGTCAAAGTTCTGAATATAGGCGGCATTGGTCAGGAAGAGAATGTCGGAACCTTCCGGTATTTCCTGCATTACCTTCACCATGAGGGTTAGCATCATTCGGAACTCCGTGGTGTGCAAGTCGCTGATTACATCACGACTGATGATGTTGCCGTTATGCTCAATCGCAACGGCAGCACCACCAGCTCGCTCTTTATGGCCATAATCACATGAACCACCTATCCAAACGTAATATGTAGAAGTATCTTGTGTCATAATTATTTTATTTTCAATGTCCGCAGATATTTCTTCTGCTCGGGCGTGATTCTGTAGCTCTCGATGGCCTTCTGGATGGTCTTGTTGTGCGTCCAGGGAGCAAGGCGGTGTTGCTCGATGTAGGGAATCGTTGCGTCCCATTGCTTGGCAAGAGCCGTGGCGAAGAACCAGGCTACCATCATCTTTACGTAATACTCTTCACTCCTTACAGATGCAGGAATTTCAAGATATTCTTCCTTGAAGTCTTTATCCAGGTAATGAGACATAAGTGTCTCTATGCCAAAGCGACAAGTATAAACGTGTGACGATTTACTCCAAGTCTTGATCTTCGCCAATAGCTCCTCCTCGTGTTTGGCAAACACCTTCGGAGACATGATGTCGCAAACAGCCCAGTTGTCCACGAATGGCAGGAATTTCTCTGTAAGACGAATGCATTCCTCGTAGTCCTTTACCTCGGAAATGAGGAGACCGTGAAGCATGTTCTCATCGTAGTATTCATGAGGAAGCTGCTGAAAAAATTCCTTGCATTCTGCCTCCTTTGTAAACTCTTTTGCGAACTTGCGGAGCACAGGCACACGAATGCCTATGAAACTCTCCATGGGCACTCCCGGTGTCAGTTTGGCTTGGAAAGCAGCATACTGTTTATCCTGCATGGCGAACAGTCTTTCTTGAAGTGAAGTCATTTTTATCCTATTAATTTGATAATCTGTTTATCCGAAGCATCAGGCAGGATTTCTTTCAGATGCTCGAAAATCCTCTGGTAAGATTCCAGGGGAGTACGGTTGCATTGGCAAGCCTCCCTGCCATAGAGATCTTCGGGAGTGTTGAGCAGCGACCATCCCCAGCCATATTCATGATTGTGCTTGTCACGAGGGTAGATGAAATCCTCGGTCACGATATAGGTTGCCATTTCCAGTCGGGTGAGATAACCGTCAAACTTGCTTCTCATTCCCTTGACCTTCGGTCTTCCTCCTTCTTGCAAGGCAGAGTTGAAACAAGCTTCACTCTGCTCTTGCTTCGTGCGTCGGTTGCCAGTAAAACCGCAGGCTGCTCGCAGTTCTCTCGTGATGAGACTGCCAGTAGATTGAAGCGTACAGAGAATGGCTCCTTCTATCGATTCTTCATCCGGACGGGGGTATTTGCTTCTTCTGTAGTTACAGAAGTCCGGCCACCATTCCTGGCTGATGAATCCAGCTTTCTTGTTGAAGAACTTTCCGTACATACACGGCATTTCCTGCACAATCTCGCCCTTCCATTTCCATAATGGCCAGTCCCAACCGCCTTCAGGAAGTCTTACGTAACCGCAATCCTCCGCCACGATGTCTTCGGCAGAGAATCCTTCAATGCCACTATCAAGGAGTGGGAGGAAGCCGATTTTCTGGATCAGCTCCATCATGCCTGTTGCTGAATATATTTCTGGAAAGTTCATAAGCTTTGTTCTTTATATTTTTATCAATTCATTCAGTTTATCCTCTCTGATAATCTTTGGCTGAGCCTTGCCAGCGAGAATGAGAATCTTTTTTCCATTACGATAAATATGAAGCTGTCGTGAGCGAACTACGGCTGTCAGCTCCTCATCATTCTGCATGGCTTGCCAGATAGGATAATATATTCCCTCAGGTTCAAACAACTTCTTTTGAAGATGCGAACAGAGGTTTGTTGTATCAATAGTCATTGCCATAGTTTTCTTCAAACTATTTGTTTCCAAAGATTCACGTGTAAATACGTCATCAGCGCAATCTGTATCAGCAGAATGGCAGGAATGCCGTATTTGAATTTCTTGTGCATCGTCTTATGGTGCCAGACTTTCATTCCCATCCATGCCCCGATGCTTCCTCCAAGTACAGCCAGTAACAAAAGCGTGGCTTCAGGAATGCGCCACTTGGCTTTCTTGGCCTTGTATTTATCAATGCCGTACACGATGAATGTAACTGCATTGATGCCCAGAAGATAGTAGGCGAGGCAACTGTGTAATGTTTTCATACCCTTCGACTTCTTTTTCTTATTTCTTTAAAATCCCAACTCCACATCCTTGCCGAATGGTGCGAGCGAAAGCCCGGCCATCTTGAAATGCTGTTTACCCCAAGGAATGCCGATGATGGTGATACATAAGAGAAAGCCGAAGAACAGATGCATGAGGCAAGCCCACAATCCTCCGAAAAACAGCCAGAGTAAATTCAGCGGGATGCGAATGCAACCTGTTGGACTATTCGATTCTCTTACCGTAGAACCAAAAGGCCATAGGCAGAGCAGACCATTCTTGAATGTCTGTATTGCAAACGGAATGCCGATGATAGTACATGCAAGAGCCAGACTTCCGGTGAAATAACCGATGGCAGCTTCGAGACCTCCGAAGAGCCACCAAAGTAAGTTTCCTATTATGCGCATAAGATTATTCTTTTCATCTTTTATATCAAGAATGGATCAAGCGTAGCCAGCAGTTCGGCTTTATCTACCACACCGCTTGTGCGCCACAATACTTCTCCGTTTCGGAAGAGCATCAGCGTAGGCACGGATTGAATGCGGTATTGGCTTGCTGTTACGCCGTACTTGTCCACATCCACCTTGATGATTCGGATGCGGTCGCCCAATACACTCTTCACCTGCTCTAAAATGGGGTGCATCGCCTTGCAAGGTTGGCACCATGTAGCAAAGAAATCGACCAGAACAAGCTGGCCACTGTTTATTACGTTATTAAATGTCTCCATAATTATTTGTCTATTTCTGTGAAACGATTAAAAGTTTGCCGAAAACTCCATCAGCATTTTCTGGGTGAGGGGAGCGTACCAGGTCTTCACCTCCTGCTCAGTAGGCGTATGACCGCCAGGGAAATGGAAGGCTTGATTGTAATGTTCCAGGAAGAGAGGGGAGAAGTGAGCCAGGGTATCCTGCTCACCAAAAAGTCCCCACACACGATCCTTATAATATGGGGTGCAATGGTCAAACTGCACGGTTTCCAGCTCCGCAAACTCCTCAATCAGCGCCTCGTCAATCACCAGCCGCTGATTGCCGTCCCTTCTCGGCGCCTTGTATTCATGCTCGCCGATGCGCTCCTTCAGAAATACCGTCATCATGAAATACGGATTGCCCAGCAAGGCTGGGATGCCAACTGTAGGAGCCAGCATTTGGGCAAGGAACGCTCCGCAACTGTTGCCCAGAAGCAAGTCGGGCTGCTCTTTATCTATAATAGAACGTATTTCATTCAACGCCTTCTTGGGATGCAATGGCAAGTCGGGAGTCAGCACCACCGCCGTCCCCTCGAATGCCTCTATCAATGCCTTCGCCATCGGACAACTGCCCATGGCGAAGAATCCGTGTAGAAAAAGAATCTTCTTCATATTCTTATATGCAATGTCTTGTTTGGCTTTCAATTGCAAAGATACAAACTATATTAGAAATTGATTCATGATGTGAAAAGTATGATGCATAAATTAACATAAAGTCTGATTATCGTGTCGTTAATGAGGCAATTTATAATATTGTTCGTGATGTGTGCTGTTATACGTTGCTAGCGTCATCGGCAATACCAAACAACAGGCAACCGCACCTCCGTTGGCAAAGGCGCTGACGCTCTTCAGCCAACTTTTCACTTTACGGCGTTCCACCTCTTGCTTTTTGTCATATTCGGTAGTCTCACCTATATATTTTGTTATGTCCATAATTGCTTTATTTTATAATTGTTCATTATGCCTCTCAGTACCGTTTTCAATACCACCTAACTGGTACTGGAGTTTCATATATATGGTACTGGAGTGTTACTTATGTGGTACTGGCAAAGAACTTATATGCATAAATCAGGCATCCCAATTGATGTGCTCCTCGTAGTTATCGAACTCCATTTTGGAGTCTGCTCTTACCTTTTCGAGCATCTGGCGTATCACTTCTTGCTCCTCAGGAGAGATAAGAATGTCACCACGCCTGCGCTTGAAATATTGGTTACGTCCGAAGTGGAAACAGAGGGTAGTCATGAACTGGTCGTACTGCTGTGGGAACATGTGATTTTGGAAGTTGGTGAATCCTCTGGCGTATTTCACGGGAGTTGAGCAGCGGTAGTATGGGCATGTTAAATAGCCACAAGCCAATTGAGGAATATTCTCATGAAGCTGCGGCTTCTTGTTGTGGCAGTCTTAATTTCCTCGTCTACGATAAACTCGGCAAGCCGGTTGCGATATACCTTATGTTGCAGCATGTCCCATAGCTTAGGGTCGATGTAGGCGTATTCCACGTTATTACGAATCCATCCTACGGAAATGGTTGATGGGAATTTGTCGGAATGCGGAGTCTTAAGACATAGATTCCAAAAGTCGCTTGTATGGAGATGGAAGAAAGGGTAATAGAGTGGGGTGTATTCAGTCTGCTTGGAGATATCTGCGTATTTTTTGAAAACTGCTTCATAAATACATGCAAGTTTCTCATATTCAAAGCTGTTATGCTTAAAAACTCCGTCTTCTATTCCCTTTATTAAGGCCAACAGCTACACCGGCTTTGCAATCTTTTTTATGCCAGACCGCTTAATGCTCCCAACTCTCATATCCTTTATCTTTTGGCTAAAGTTTTTGAAGATGAGACCATAGTTTATGCTTGGTTCTTCCATATGTGTTTTAGTTATTTGTTTACATGAACCAAAGTTACACAAAATTGTTGAAAGTGGCAAATTTTAAGGATAGGTCTTGTGATATAGTAGAATTTTTATCAATAGATAATCAAGTATTAAATCAAAAAAGCCATAAACAGTATTGTTGTTATAGAAAATATCATTAATTTTGCATTTGGTATCTGCCATGCAGAAAGCCCCGAAAGGGGTAATAAGCTGGTGGGTGCTGGTTTACATTTATGGAGCGTTTACTAACGCTTGTCTGTGGCTATCCGTAAACTTCGCAACTTTACAAATACAGTCCCGGACAAGGCAACAAGGTAGATGCTCACGGTGAGGTATATTAATACCCTACCGGGTTTTGTCGTATATATACCCATGGTGTATCCATAGGGTATATATGCGGCATATTCGCGTGTAGGTTTATTTATACATAAGCGTGGTCTTTCTGCATGCTGTCTGTTCTGACTGTATAGGTAATGCGAAGACCTCGGATAGTGGAATGGATAGCGGAAGAAAGAACCCGCGCTTTTCATTTTGTTAAATCCAAGAACAATATAATATAAATCTTCTAATCTTAGGGTTCGGTTGGAGAATAACTAATTAGGGTGTCCAGTTGGATGTTCCGAAAAACAGATGCTGAAATCACCCGTTAAGTTACAAAACTAACGCTCTGATATTTAACGTTTTAAGTAACGAAATAGTTCTTTGAAAATTTGCATAACTCGTTGATTTTTAGTAACTTTAAATGTAATTTTAAGATACGTAAATCAATGAAAAAGTTAGATTCAAGCCAAGATAAAGACTCATTCCTTGAGGAGCTGAAACATCTTCATAAAGAGAACAAGAAACTTGCATCTCAAAAAGACAAGATCAAGGCTAAGTATGACAAGACCAAGAAGGAGCTTAAAAAAAAGACGTTCAGAAGATAACATTGACCGACGAACAAAGTCGATTACTCTCGAGCCTGTTCACGGACATAGATTCCCTCTTGTAGTCATCCAACTCTGCGTTTTGATCTACATGCGTACACCATGTGGGTTGCGCACAGTCGTGACTATCCTGGAGATCTTCGCCGAGCTGTTGGGTGATACATTTGGAAAGGTTCCGTGCTACAACACCATAGAAAACTGGGTGAAGAAACTTGGTCTCTCTATCTATCAGGATGAGCAGCCATGCAAGGACAAGAAGTTTGCAATGGTCGTAGACGAGAGCATTGCCATAAACGGGCAGAAGCTTCTCTTGACTCTTGCAATTCCTTCCGAGCATCAGAATCGCCCTATAAGACACGAGGATGTCACGATTCTTGACATATCGGTCTGCAAGGGCTTCAACGGCGATGATGTTCAAGGCAGAATAGAGGAAGCAGAGAAATCTGCAGGAAATGCTCCCGATTACATCATAAGTGACAATGGTCATAATCTGACCAAAGGCATCACTGGATCCAGGCATATACGTCATGCAGACATCAGTCATTCCATGGGTGTGATTCTCAAGAAGGTCTATGAGAAACAATCTGATTTTGTGGAGTTTACGACACTCCTTGGCAAGAAAAGACTGCAGTATCATCTGACCGACAAGGCATACTTGCTGCCTCCCAACATGAGAGCCATATCACGGTTCATGAATATGTCTTCATGGGTGTTCTGGGGTAATGAAATGCTTGACTGCTATGACACGCTACCGGAAAAAATACAGGAAGCGTATGCCTTCATAAAGGATTATGAATCCTTGCTGAAGGAACTGCAGGCTGTACTTTGTGCTGTAAGACACGTCGAGGCCATCTGCAAGAACGAAGGTTTCTCGGTCATGACGAGCAGGAAGTGCAAGCTCTATGTCATTACTCATGTCTTGGGAAACGCACATTCCCGACAGGCACGTGCCGGTATCGGGATGCTTGAATACTTCAATCGGGAAGAAGCACTTCTCACAGGTAACATGAGCATCAATTTATCATCAGACATCATTGAATCTACTTTTGGTATCTATAAGAGCAAGAAATCGCCGAACAAGCTGTACGGCGTAACGTCTTTTGTTCTGACGATACCGTTATATCCAAAAGTCTCGAACGAATCCGTTACAAAAACAATTAATTTCAAAGAGCGCATTGTAAATGTTAAACTGAAGGACATCAGTACTTGGTCAACCGAGCACTTGTCCAAAAACTGGGTTACAGAACGAACCAAAACGCTTAGGAAAGTGAGCTAAATTTGGTACAACGAACTGGACACCCTAATTAATAGATTAAACCTAAGCGAGATTATGAGAGGACGTAAATCGTTTTCAATGGCTGAGATTGAAAAATTAAAACAGCTGTTTAAGGAGAAAGATAAAGCTGATTCCGATGAGCAGATGTCTATCAGACGGAAAATGCGTAGAATGAATTTCTATATATCTGATTTTTATCATGACATGAATTATGAAGATTTTATTCGGCTTTGCAATAGTGGCAGAATAACCATAACAGATATAGACAAGAAGGTAAAATCGAATGACGAGACTGAACTTCTGTTCAATAATGATGATAATCAAAGCAATGAGATTCGGTTTGGAAAGAATGAGAATTCAAACTCTATGAATGCCGAACCACAAGATAATGAAAACTTCAAGGAAGGACTTGAGCCTTGGGTGGATGAGCATTCGGAGATTTTGATTCTTGGCTCATTTCCAAGTGATGTTTCCCTTAGGGAGCAGGCTTATTATCAGAATAAATCAAAGAACTCATTCTGGAAGTTGATGCATGGGTTATTTGGTGAAGGACCCGACAGCAAAGAGTTTCTTATGAAGCATCATATTGCCTTGTGGGATTGTCTTGCTGCAGTCAATAGAGATGGAAGTTTGGATTCCAATATTTCCGGTGGAGAGAGACCTAATAATATTCCGCAGCTGTTGGAGTCGCATCCAAGCATAAGACGAATTGTGATTAATGGAAAAAGTAAGGCAAGAGATTATTTTGATAGGTATTTTTATGATCTTCATAACAGTAGTATTGAGATTATTATTGTAGAAAGTTCGTCTAATGCTAACTCAATAGAGTTTGAGACGAAGCTTGAGGATTGGAAGATAATTCTGAAATAGTAACATGGATATGTATCAAGTAGAGCTTACCACAGACATGGATGTGGTGAGTATCGTTGTTAATGCTTCTGACGAGAACGAGGCAATATCCATTGCCTTGACAATGTTTGAGCTAGGAGAAGTGGACACGGCAGGAAGCATGTTGGTAAATGTCGCTGCTTTCCGTGCTTGTTAGATTTTACTCAAGTTTCGGATTTGGAATTCAAGCCGTTTGAGCATACTCTCTAAGTGCATCCAATCTCTTGTCATTCTCAATAATTTGGATGGTTAGTTCATCGGAGTCAGCATCAATGAGTTCTGAAACGACGGCTACCACCTCAATTATTATTGCCCATATCTTTTAAACCACCGTCAACTCGTGTACTCCGAGATACATGTCACCGAACAGTCCTCCTATAGTGTCATAGCTGAGTGTTCTTTTTATTGAGGCAAGTATGTTGTAGCGTATCATGACCAATGAAACATGCGCTATATGGGCCGAAAATAATGACAGCGGTAGTGCCTGTTGTATTTCACTTCCTTCTTAGCTTTGAGTTTGGTGATTATGGCCTTGGCAGACGACTCCCCCCAATTAATAGTCATATACTTGGATATCCAAAACTATCATTTGATTTGGGGAAACGTCCAGAGTGGAATATGATAATGCCGGTGAAACGTTAAAGGTATGGAACATAATGATATATCGTAACAAAGGATGAAGAAGTAGTCCTCGATATCCAAAATAGTGTTTTAGGTCATAAATTATGACCTAAAAACTATCGTTTATAAGATTGACAAAGGTATAACAACCTTAACGTTGTTGGGTTATTTGTCATCGTAATGGCCCAACGCTGAAACTATTACCACAACTACTGTTGTGTCGTTAACAATATAGCGTAAGCGATTCTTCTTGTCGAGTTTTCTAGACCAAATTCCATTAACGTGTCGAAGCTGGTGAGGATGTCCAGTACCAGTATATGGATGCTCACGAAGCTCAGGAATGAGATTCTCAAATTTCTTATATGCCTGTATATCAGACTTCATCATTTTTAGAAGTTCCTTTGTTGCTTCTTCTGAAAATTCTATTTCATACATGTTTCTGTGCGTTTCAAGAATTCAGTTAAGCTTTCATTCTCGTGCATCTTGTAGGTCCTGCCGTTCTTAATGTCATCAAGTCCTTTCTGGATAGACTGAAGTTCTTCTTTTGAGATGAAATCTTCATCATCGGCAACGCTAATAACAATAGGACGTGCATTTTTGCGCGAAACTATTACTGTTTCACGTTCTGCCAAATCAAAATATTTCTTCTGATTTGCCCTAAATTCTCTTGTTGTTACTATTTGCATATATTTTATATATTCTAATGTTCAAGGCAAAGATAGGTATAAAAATCCATACTTCCAAATCTTTTGTGTACTTATTTGTGTACACATGATTTTTCGTTGTTTACTTATCAAAAATATAGTTATGGTGTCTGCCTATGCCTTTACAAGGTGACATTGCAATAGTCGAGGAGGGACAAGTTCCTGACCAACCGCTTGGAGGAGACATATCTGTAACAACTTCTGGTGAAGACAGAAAGCTATTTATGGAATGTAGTATAGCTGGCATTTCCTTTTTGCATAAATAACATTAAAAATCATACTTCTTATAAATGATTTGAGACGATTTTCATCTTTTTTTGTATTTTTGCTATTCAATGTTGTAGAACGTCAATACAAAAGAAACGGAAAAGATATGGATGAGAATAATGTGCCTGAAATGCGTCCGACATTCGAAGAAATTCGGAAAGTGGATGATAACGGGAAAGAATACTGGAGTTCACGCGAACTTTGTAATACGATGGGTTATTCGGGATATTGGAAATTCCAGAATGTAATAGACAAAGCAATCAAAGTTGCCAGTGAAAAAGGTATGGATATAGATGACCATTTCAACCATGTGGTTGAAATGGTTAAGCTGGGTAGTGGATCGTTTCGTAAGGTCGAAGCCTTCCATCTATCCCGTATGGCTTGTATAATCATTTCTGAGAATGCTGATTCAAGGAAGCTGTTAGTGAAGCAGGCAAGAGCCTATTTCTCTCAATCCGTATCTACAACAGAACTTATGCAGAACTCTTTGGAATCAACATCTTACTATATAAGACTGCGCAAGGTGAGACTCGCATTGAAGTGATATTCAACAACGAAACTTTTTGGATGTCACAGAAAAAGATGGCTGCTTTGTTTGGTGTTGACGTAAGAACAATCAGCTATCATATTGGACAGATTTACGAGACTGGAGAATTGGATAAAACGGCAACTATCCGAAAAATTGGGATAGTTCAAACCGAAGGAGAGCGTTATGTTGAGCGTGCTCCATTGTTCTACAATCTTGATGTTATCATCGCTGTTGGTTATCGAGTGAACAGCTATCAGGCAACCCAATTCCGTATCTGGACAACCTCTGTATTGAAGGAGTTCATCATTAAGGGTTATGTCTTGGATGATGAACGTCTGAAACAAGGTAAGCACTTATACAAATAACATAGTATACACTTTTTAATATAATAAAAAACGCACGTAAACAGCTCATTTTGTGCTATTTACGTGCGTGTGGATATCGTGTGTGCGCGTTTTAAGTATGTGTTAAAGATTGTTGTTACTTGCCGATGCAATAGGAACTAAATATTGAATTTAAAGTTTCTTGCGGGGTTATGCGCTCTTCGCCCGTTATCTCAGCAAGGTGGTCGATGACCATGCGGAGGTCTTCGGCGAGGAGGTCGCCGCTGAGACCGAGGTCCATAGAAGCGATTACACGCTGGAGACTTTCGTCTGCGTTGAGCAAGGCTGAGTAGTGGCGTGCAGAGGTTATGACGATGTCGCTTTCTGATATCTGAGGAATGTCAGCGGCTTCGACGATAAGCTGTTCGAGACGCGAGAGATTGGTGCCGTACTTGGCGCTGATGTCCACCAACTGTGAGTCTTGAATTTTGAGTTTTGAATTTTGCGCTCGGCTCGTAGAGACGCTTGTCAGAGCAAGAGTTGTCGGCTTCGCCGATGAGGAGTTGTTCAATGATGAGTTAGAGAGGTCGATTTTGTTGCGTACAATGATTAGCTTCTTGCCTGCCACGCGCTCCTTTATGCCTTCTATCTCAGCCTCTGTTGGTCGTTGGTCGATAAGCCAAAGCACGATCTTCGCCTCTTGCATCTTTTGGAATGTGCGCTCAATGCCGATATTCTCAACGATATCGTCGGTTTTGCGAATGCCGGCTGTATCGACGAAGCGAAACTGTATGCCATTGATGATTGTAGTGTCTTCTATGAAGTCGCGTGTAGTGCCATGAACGTCGCTCACGATAGCTTTCTCCTCGTGGAGGAGATGGTTGAGGAGCGTGCTCTTTCCGACGTTGGTGTTTCCGACGATGGCTACAGGGATGCCGTTCTTGAGGGCGTTGCCTACCTCGAAGGAGTGTGCGAGCGAGACAAGACGCTGGTGGATGTCGTTGGCGAGTGCGTATAGTTCAGAGCGATCGGCAAACTCCAAGTCCTCATGATCGGAGAAATCAATCTCCAATTCTAAGAGAGAGGTGAGTTTAAGGAGATGCGCACGCAGTTCTGAAAGTTCGTTGCTAAAATGTCCCTTCAGCTGACTGAGCGCCATATCGTGAGTTGCCTTGTTTGTGGAACTTATAAGGTCGGCTACAGCCTCTGCCTGCGAAAGATCCATCTTGCCGTTAAGGAATGCGCGCTGTGTGAATTCGCCAGGACCAGCAGGTAAGCATCCGTTCTCGGTGAGCAGGAACATCACCTGTTGGAGTATGTATGACGATCCATGGCAGGAAATCTCCACAGAGTCCTCTCCTGTGTAAGAGTGTGGGGCGCGAAAAATAGATACAAGCACTTCGTCCACAACCTCATTGTCTGCATTTATGATATTGCCGAAAGCAAGAGTGTATGCCTTGCGTTGTGACAAAGAGAGATTGGAGCCGATAGGACGGAAGACCTTATCGGCTATGCTGATTGCTTCGGGGCCTGAAATTCTAATAATGCCAATCGCACCACCAGGGGCGGTTGCGATGGCGCAAATTGTATTGTTGTTCATTGTGTGTTCTGGGTTACTTGTTGGGCATAGCTTCCTTGATGAAGCCATGACGATAGGCGTAGAGTAGGCGCTGCAGGTCGTTGATCTGATTTTTCAGTTCGCGACCTATATCGGTATCTGCAACGCGCATGCGATGCGCCGACATCTCTACAATCTGCGTCGTCGACTTGATATCGGTACACTTCTGTATGGCGTCGATTGTTGATGTGAAGGGCTCGTGCTGCACGAGTACGAAGCCGCGGCTATGATAGACAAGCGTGTAGCCCGCAATGCCGGTCTCCTTGTGGTAGGGCTGAGAGAATCCGCCGTCGATAACCATCAGTTTTCCGTTCGCCTTAATAGGGTTCTCGCCATTGCATACGTGTACCGGCACATGTCCGTTGATGATATGTCGGTTCTCGCCTACAACATCGAAAGCGTCCATTATATTGTCAACGATTTGTTCGTTATCGCGTAGCTTGAAGTAGTTGCCTTTTTCTTCTACATGTGTCTCCTTGTCTTCGATGAAGTAGCGTTCAAATGTTGCCATTTTCGATTTGTCGAAGAGCGGACTATCCGGACCGCACCAAAGATATAGGAAGTAGTCGATGGCGTAGTTGCGTTCCTCTGGCGTAGAATCGCTTTGGAAAGCCGAGCGTATGAGCATCCCTATATTGTACATTAAGTCCTTGCCCGAGCACTTTGTGCCCGGAACTATTTCTACTTCCTTCAGCTTTCCATCCTCGTCGAGAGGTATTGACGCATGGAAGAGCAGGTTGTTGTTGTATACCGCATACATGCAACCGTGCTGCAGGAGCAGACGTATGTGCTTATGCAGCTTCTCACTCACCTGGAATGAGTGGTTAATCTTATCCATGAGTTGTTTTTCCTCAGGCGTGAGTCGGTTCGGATGCTCTGGGTCGATTGTCGGGAAAGAGTTGCTCTTTAGCGGATATTCCTTACCATTGAGAGTAATGGTACCCTTCTCGTAGTCGATGAAGTTGAGCATGAGGCGGTCTGCCATCTTCCACTTTGCGTGGCGCTTTATGATGGCAGCCTCTTCCTTGAACTGCAGCACGGTTATAGCCTTGTGCATGAGGGCAGCAAGACGTTTCGACTTCTCGTCGACCCGCGCAGAGTCGGCAGACGAAATCTTTGGGATGAACTCCTCGCAAGGATCGTTGCCATAGGTGTCCATAGCGAACGTGGCAAGCGGCATGAGGTTGATGCCGTAACCCTCCTCAAGCGTTGTCATGTTGGCATAGCGCAGCGAAAGACGTATAACATTGCATTGGCATGCGCGGTTGCCAGCCATAGCTCCCATCCATAGCACATCGTGGTTGCCCCATTGTATGTCCCAAGAGTGGTAGCGCGAGAGCGTGTCGAGGATGATGTGCGCACCTGGTCCGCGGTCGAAGATGTCGCCGAGGATATGTAATTGGTCGATAGAAAGGCGCTGTATGACGTTAGATATGGCTATGATGAAATCATCGGCACGACCCGTTGATATGATTGTGTCTATAATCACGTTAACATAGTCGGCCTTATTTGCGTCATCGGTACGCTCGTGCAGCAACTCCTGAATGATATAAGAGAAGTCGCTCGGTAGAGCCTTGCGCACTTTCGAATGGGTGTATTTGCTCGAAACCAAACGGCATACAGCCACGAGGTTGTGTATGGTGATGTGATACCAATCGTCGAGATTCTCCTCAGAAGCCTTTATTAGTTCAAGCTTCTGGTCGGGATAATATATTAATGTGCAGAGTTCGCGTTTGTCCGATTCGCGCATAAGATTGCCGAAAAGCTCATTCACTTTTCGCTGGATATTGCCCGAAGCGTTCTTCAGAATATGCAAAAACGCTTCGTATTCACCATGAATGTCGGCAACGAAATGCTCCGTGCCTTTAGGCAAATTGAGAATAGCCTGCAGATTAATTATCTCCGTGCTTGCCTCAGAGATGTTCGGGAACGACTGGGCAAGCAGTTGTAGGTATTTTATATCGTTGGCTGTAAATTTATGGTCTTTTCTCATATCGTAGTGTTTGTTTTGTAGGGTGAGGTTTAGATGATGTACTTCGTCATATGCTTCATCTGTTTATCGGCAGAAGAAGCGATTGGCATGAAGCCCTCCGTAAGATGCGATTTCTCCTCAAGAAGCGCCATTGAAGAAGCTGCAAACGACAATAGCCGCATATCACTTAATGTCTTATGCATTGCGCCTTCGTCGTAATCGCTGTTTATAAGCGTGTCTGAAAGAGAATCGAGCAGCGATTGACGTATCGTCTCGCGCTTGTAAGCGTATTGTAGATACAAAAGAAGCGCAATTATATCCTTGATGGCTTCGTCTGAAACGCCCTTGAGTTTTTGCTGTATAGCCTCTTTTACATGCGCTTCGTGTTCGTTGTATGTCTTTACATATAGTTCGTTGAATAGTCGAAGCATAGTTGTCGTGTCGGTCGTAGACGTGAACTTCTCGTTGGCTATGACTACGATAGACGCATTAGGAGAAATCTTTTTTATAAGTCGAGCTTCCGCCGGACCGCAACAATGGAAGACGGTAGGAGCAAGCATGCACGATAGGGTGGTGAGCTGTTCTGTCAAACCGTTTGCGGAGGTGAAGACCACAGGCACGCCCTTGTTCGTGTAATGCTTGATAGTCGTAGCCGAAGCAGACGACCATTTGCCGCAGATATGCACAAGGTCGGGCGCTGTGTCCACAACTTCCACATCTCCAAAAGCGCTGATGCTTTCAGAGATAGTGCTCAGCAAGTCCTTGTTCAAGGGTGTCGCCGAACTTTTGACAAGACTTATAAACTTGATTCTCATATCTTATGTGTAGAAAAATCGTGTTTGTCAGCTCGCATATAGCGCAACCTCGTGAGCATGTCGAACCACACGAGCGAGAGTTCGTAGAACGGTATTGCCCATGCCGAGATACGCTCGCCGAACAAACGGCACTTCTTTTTGACCCAAATGATACGCAGAGCTAATGTAAACGTGATGCAGACGACAGCAATAACTAAGGCTAACCATCTGCCCGTTAGTCCGCTATATACTCCGGCTGCTATCAACGCTGCATAGTTGAGATACATAAGCAGAACGTCGAATGCGTATGTCAGGCGCATTCTCGACTTGCGCTCGAGATGGCTGCCTACATGACTGTTCGCGATGCAGAACTCGGTCCATGTCTTTTTCGTGCGACATTCCTGATGGAGGAACGAATCTGGGTCAAGAGAGATGGCGGCTGAGCCAGGCTCAGCAAACTTGTTGATGATGAAGTCGTACTCGCCATACACATGCTGCAGGTTGCCACGATAGCCGTCCTTGCCTATGAACTCCGAACGCTTGAACGCTATGTTCGCTCCTGTAGAGCGATACGCCATGCCGCGAGCAGCCGAGCGAAGATAGTAGCACGCCTCGCGCAGACGTATAAAACGGCGGTAGGGCTTCACGTCGTCCTTATAGTTGGAGTAGCCGACAACGAGATTGGTGTTGTCGTCGATATTACGGGCGATGCTTTGCAGCCATTTGTCGGAAGCAGGAGCGCACGAAGCGTTGAGCATAACAATCCATTCGTTGTGAGCCGCCTTTATGCCGAGCGAAGCCGAGAGTTTGGGCTTGCTCATGAAGAGCGAACGCTTGGGAATGTACGTTGTGTACAGGTTCTTGTGGTCGGCATACTTGCCCAGCACAGCCTCAAGGTCGAGGTCTCCCTTTTCGCCTACAACGATAACTTCAAAACCAGGAGCATAGTCCTGTTCGAACAAGAGAGGCAGATGCTTGTCGAGAGCTTCCACATCGTTCTGCGAAAGCACAACGACGGTAATGGGTGGCAGTTCGCAACCTTCTTCCTTGTAGCTTCTGTTGCTCTTAACCGAACGGAAGAAAGGATTCGCCACTACCGACACGACGGTCAGCAGCAGAACTACGATACATATTATGATTGTTATATTGTCGATTAACATTTCTGTGGTGATTTACAAATCTTCTGTAATGTAGCCTTTCGGCAGTTTTCGGCAGTTGTACGAACTTGCCATAATCTCGCCGTATGCGCCTGCTGAGCGAATAGCTATGAGATCGCCACGACGACACTTGTTAAGGTCTATTGCCTTAGCGAAGACGTCGCTCGACTCGCAGATTGGTCCCACGACGTCGTAGGTCTCTGCCGGCTCCTCGCTCGTGAGGTTCTGAATCTTGTGCAGCGCCTGATAGAGAGCCGGACGTATTAGGTCGGTCATGCCTGCGTCAAGAATGGCGAACTGCTTGTGCGTGCCCTGCTTAACGTAGAGCACACGAGAGATGAGCGATCCGCATTGAGCCACGATAGAACGTCCCAATTCGAAATGCAACTGCTGTCCTTCGCGCAGACGTAGATGAGTGGTGTATGTGCGGAAGTAGTCTTTGAAGTCGGGAATAGGCTGACGGTCTGGCGAGTCGTAGCTTACGCCGAGTCCGCCACCCACGTTGATGCTCTGTACACGTATGTTCTGCTTTTCGAGCTTAGCCTGCAACTCGTTGATGCGGTTGCATAAAGCCTCGAAGTCGCCCATATCAAGTATCTGAGAACCAATATGAAAGTGCAGACCTACAACGTTGATATTCTTCATTGCGTCAGCACGTTCTATCACTTTCTCCATGTCCTGCATGGCGATGCCGAACTTGTTCTCGGCGAGTCCGGTTGTGATGTTTGCATGAGTATGAGCGCCAATATTCGGGTTGATGCGGAAGGCTACATTGGCGGTCTTGCCCGCAGCAACAGCCAGCTCCTCTATCACCTCCAGTTCGGCAATCGACTCCACGTTGAAGCAGGCGATGCCTTTCTCCAGTCCGAGGTTAATCTCCCAGTCGCTCTTGCCTACGCCGGCATACACCACCTTGTCAGCAGGAAAGCCTGCCTCGATAGCCGCCTTTATTTCGCCGCCACTCACGCAGTCGGCACCAAAGCCATACTGGCTTATTATACGCAATATCTTCGGGTTGGCATTTGCTTTTACAGCATAATGAACGTGAAAATTGTCATGCTTCTCACATTCCTTTTTTATAACCTCTAATGTATCACGCAGCAACTGCGTATCATAATAATAGTAGGGTGTTGCTATCCTATTTAATTTGTCAACCGAAAACATTCTTTGTGTATTTAAATGGTTATTATTATAAATGATATAAGGAGTTAACTTCGTGGCTACGCCATTATCTCCGTTAACTCCTACAATCTTGTTCTTTGACGTGCAGTCTTTCTTTACTTATGGTTGAAGAGCACGTCCGAGAGGCTTTGCAACGCACGCACCTTGTCAGACTCTCTGATGAGGAACGAAATGTTATAGTTGCTTCCGCCATACGAAATCATACGTACGGGGATATTCTTCATCGCATCCAAGACAATGCTTTCGAAGCCGAGGTTGTTCCAGTCGAGGTCGCCCACGACGCATACGATGCACATGTCCGAGTCGACGGTTACTGTGCCGTACTTCTTCAGCTCATCTACAATCTCGTTGAGGTGAGACGTGTTGTCGATACTCATCGAAACGCCCACCTCGCTCGTCGTAATCATATCGATAGGAGTCTGGTAGCACTCGAAAATCTCGAACACCTTGCGGAGGAAGCCCGTAGCAAAGAGCATGCGCGACGACTTGATCTTGATAGCCGTGATGTTATCCTTAGCTGCAACAGCCTTAATTTTGCCTCTGAGCAGCACGTTGTCGATGATAGTGCCCTCGGCCTTCGGGTCGAGAGTGTTCTTGAGGCGTACGGGTATGCCAGCGAACTTAGCTGGCTGCACGCAAGTAGGGTGCAGAATTTTTGCACCGAAGTAAGCAAGCTCGGCAGCTTCTTCGAAGTTGAGCTGACGTATAGCCTCGGTCTTCTCGACCACGCGCGGGTCGTTGTTGTGCATACCGTCGATATCGGTCCATATCTGAATCTCCTCGGCAGGCAGAGCCGCTCCGATGAGCGAAGCCGTAAAGTCGCTACCGCCGCGCAGCAGGTTGTCAACCTCGCCGTAAGCGTTACGGCAGATGAATCCCTGTGTGATATATATCTGATAGCCCTCGTTCTCTTTCATTAACGCAGTCAACTTCTCCTTGATGTAGTGGGTATCGGGCTCTGCGTTCTTGTCTGTACGCATGAAGTCGAAAGCCGACAGCAAGCATACCTTCACGCCCTGCTCCTGCAAGAAGTTTGTAACCATATTGGTGCTGATAATCTCACCCTGCGCTACGATGTTCTTCTCTTCGAAACTTGTGAAGAGGTCTTTTGTGAACGAACGGAGATAGTTGAATTCAGATGCAAGGAACTCGCGAGTGCGCTGCTTATATTCGTCGGTAGAGAAGAGTTCCTCTACGTGCTGCATATATTTCTGCTCAAGATTGTTGATTACATCGTTAGCTCCGTCGGAGTTCTTCTTGTAGAGATAGTTAGAGATCTCGATGAGTGAGTTTGTTGTTCCTGACATTGCAGACAACACAACAAACACTTGCTCTCCTGACTCAGAGACCATTGTCGCAACGGATTTCATGCGTTCCGGAGTACCTACAGAGGTTCCTCCAAATTTCATTACTTTCATTAATGTTTTATTATTTTGTTTTTACTTGTACTTTTACTTGTTATATCTGTCAGTCACGTCGTGCAGCTTGCCTTGCTCACATTCGAACACACGTCCAGGGAATTTCTCGATGAGTCCGTGGTTATGTGTAGAGAAAACGACGGCTGTGCCAGTGTGGCTGATTTCGTAGAGCAGACCTACGATCTTCTCCGCTGTCTCAGGGTCGAGGTTTCCGGTAGGCTCGTCTGCGATGATAATTTTCGGACTGTTGAGCAAGGCTCGTGCGATGGCTATGCGTTGCTGTTCGCCGCCCGACAGCTCGTGCGGCAGGCGCAGCTTCATGTCCTGCATACCTACGGCTTCGAGCACCTGCTCTATGCGTTCTGCAATCTGCTTAGACGATTTCCAACCCGTAGAGTGCAGCACAAACTCGAGGTTGCGGTACACGTTGCGGTCGTGCAGCAGCTGAAAGTCCTGAAAGATTATGCCCATCTCGCGACGCAACGCCGGTATCTCGCGACGCTTTATGTTAAGCAGGTTGCGACCCAAGACTTCTGCCTTCTCGGCGTCGTCCTTGTCGAAATCTACTTCACAGTATATTGTTTTCAGGAGCGACGACTTGCCCGAACCCACTTTGCCGATTACGTATACAAACTGGTCGGCGTCAACCTGAAAGTTAACGTCGTTGAGTACGCTGTCGTCTGCCTGATAGACATTTGCTTTTTGATAATCTATTAACATCTTCGTTCTGTTATTTTACTGCCATTGATGATAGCAACCGCAAAGTTACGAATTTTCTTTGTAACTATGTGGCGTTTACACTTATTAATTGCGTATGGACACTATTATTTGAGCGCTTCGAGTTCTTCGCAGAGTTCTGTCCAGCGTTCTTCCTCTTCGTCCATTCTCGACTTTATAGCCGTATATTCGTTTATGAGAGTCATGTCGGCGGCGTTCTCAGGCTGGCAGAGCAGGGCGTCAATCTCTGAGATGCGATTCTCCATAGCCTCAATCTTCGTTTCCGACTCCTTGATGAGTTTCTCTACACGGCGAATCTTCTTCTGCTGCTCCTTATGCTCGGCGTAGCTTATCTTGCCCGAGCTGGCAGCTACGTCGTCGTTCTGCTGTGCAGCTGTGGTCTGTGCAGGCGCAGCCTGCTGCGAACTCATGGCACCAAGCTCGTTCAGACTGCTGATGTCGCGCGAGTGCAGATAGTCGTATATGCCGCCGAGATGCTCGCGCACAGCGCCTCCGCCGAATTCGTATACCTTCGAAACCAGTCCGTCGAGGAACTCGCGGTCGTGGCTGACGATGATAGCCGTGCCGTCGAAGGCGTTGATAGCCTCCTTCAGCACCTCCTTCGATGCCATGTCCAAGTGGTTGGTAGGTTCGTCGAGGATGAGCAGGTTCACCGGCTCGAGCAGCAACTTTATCATAGCCAGACGGCTACGCTCGCCACCCGACAACACCTTCACCTTTTTGTCGATTGCCTCGCCTCCGAACATGAACGCTCCGAGAATGTTCTTTATCTTCAGACGTATGTCGCCCTTAGCCACGCGGTCGATTGTGTCAAACACGCTTATCTCGCCGTCGAGCAGTTGCGCCTGGTTCTGTGCGAAGTAGCCAATCTGCACGTTGTGGCCCACCTTTAGGTTTCCCGTGAACGGAATCTCGCCCATTATGCACTTCACGAGCGTCGACTTTCCCTCGCCGTTCTTGCCTACGAAAGCCACCTTTTCACCACGCTTTATGGTGAGGTTCACATCCTTGAACACGGTATGCTCGCCGTAGTCCTTGCGCACGTCCTCGCAGATGATGGGGTAGTCGCCCGAGCGAAGACACGGCGGGAACTTCAGATGCATCGTTGCGTTGTCCACTTCGTCCACCTCGATAGGCACAATCTTCTCCAACTGCTTTATGCGGCTCTGCACCTGAACGGCCTTGGTTGGTTTGTATCTGAAGCGCTCTATAAAGTCCTTTATATCAGCTATTTCTTTCTGCTGGTTCTCGTAAGCGCGCAACTGCTGTTCGTGGCATTCGGCACGCAGTTTTACGTACTCGTCGTACTTCACCTTGTAGTCGTTCACCTGTCCGCACGATATCTCTATGGTGCGGTTAGTGACGTTGTTGATGAATGCGCGGTCGTGGCTCACAAGCACAACGGCTTTTGCGCTCTGCTGCAAGAATCGCTCAAGCCAACCGATACTCTCGATGTCGAGGTGGTTGGTAGGCTCGTCGAGCAGCAGTACGTCGGGGCGTCGCAGCAGAATCTTTGCCAGCTCGATACGCATACGCCAGCCGCCGCTGAACTCCTTTGTAGGGCGGTCAAAGTCGTTGCGTGTGAATCCCAGACCGGTAAGCGTGCGCTCTATCTCTGCCTCGTAGTTGTCGCCACCCATCATCATGTAGTGGTCGTGCTTCTGCGTGAACTTCTCCACCAGCTCGGCATATTCAGGGCTTTCGTAGTCGGTGCGCTCAGTCATCTGCCGGTTGAGCTCCTCTATCTGCGCCTTCAGCTTAGCCGTGTCGGCGAACGCCTTGCGTGCCTCCTCCTTTACGGTCGTGTTATCCTGCAACACCATCACCTGCGGCAGATAGCCGATAGTGGTGTCTGTCGGTATAGCCACATTGCCTTCAGTAGGTTTCTGCAGCCCGCATATAATCTTCAGCATCGTCGATTTGCCGGCGCCGTTCTTGCCCACAAGTGCTATGCGGTCGCGATCGTTCACCACGAAACTTACGTTGCGGAACAGCGGTTTAACACCAAACTCTACTGAAAGTTGTTCTATTGAAATCATTTTCTTCTTTTGTTTAAATACATGTTGTTATCGGGCTTTGCACGTCTACCATCCACTTCTCGCCCTGCTTCTTCAGCTCTAATTTAAACTTGGCGTTTGGACATATAGAGGCAGGCTTGCCAATCGAGTCGCAGTTGAGGAAATTGCGCACTTCCACTATAGCCGTTGCCTTGTCGTCATCCAAATCAATCGACTCGACGTCACATTCGGCTGTGTCGCGCTTGGAGTTGTATACGTCGACATCCTCCTGCGTGATGTTGGTAGCCTTGAAGCGCACCCACTTTTCCGATTCGGGCGTGCAAGCATTGAGAGCCTTATGGTAGCGCAGGTTGAAGTAGTTCTGCGCGAATCCAACAACACTCTGTTCTATGGCTTTCTCCTCGCGGTAAGAGCACGAAGCCGTAAGCAGAACGCCTGTGAGAAGACCCGCGAGAGCCGTCCGTTTGTGCGTATGAATCCCTTTGCTCGTATTCATTATCTGTTTGCTGTTTTTTAATTCTGCATTTAAATATGCAAAGTTACTGATTTTTGTTTGTTTAGGCAAAATGTAGTTAAAGTTTTGTGCGAAACCAATATTTTTGATAACTTTGTAATGGAAAACCCCTCCATCTATTCTCTTCACATTATAATATAGCAATGTTCAAATTTATATCATTCGGAAGTGGAAGTTGCGGCAACTGCTACTATCTATATACAGAAAACGACGGACTCTTGATTGATGTTGGTGTAGGAACGCGAAGTCTGAAGAAAAGTTTCGGCGATTACGGGTTGCACATGCTCGGCGGATTTAGTTCGATTCTTGTTACGCACGACCATGCCGACCATATCAAGTCGGTAGGAAGTCTCAGCAAGAAGCTCAACCTGCCCGTCTATGCCACTCAACTTGTACACTCGGGTATGGACTGCAACTACTGCATGAAGATGAAGCTTGCGCAGGCAAACCGTCATTATGTAGTGAAGGGCGAGCCGTTTGAGACAAGCGGATTCCGTATAACGCCGTTCGGCGTGCCGCACGATAGTTCTGACAATGTTGGCTACTCTATTGAGCACGAAGGCGTTGTCTTCACGCTTCTCACCGACGTAGGTCATATCACCGAAGAGATGAAGCAGATAATAAAGAATACCGACTATCTCGTGATAGAGGCAAACTACGACCCTCAGATGTTGCAGAACGGACCCTATCCGCGCTATCTGCAGGACCGAATCAGATGTGGCACTGGACACCTGAGCAATCCGCAATGCGGCGCTACACTTGTAGAGAACTATACAGAACGCCTCAAGCACATCTGGCTCTGCCATCTAAGCGAGGAAAACAACCATCCCGAACTGGCACGCAAGTCGGTAGAGCAGGCGCTCTTGGAGGCAGGCATTAAGGTCGGCGACGAGGTGAAGCTTGATGTGCTCAGACGCAAACAGCCCACAGGCGTGTTCGAACTTGCGTAGTCGTGTGGTTTTAATAGTTAAGTCCTATGACTAAATAATACAGACATACAAAAGAACGGTTGTTACCACGGACTGGTAATGTTGTTACCGAAGTGCGAAAACAATGTTACCGAAGTCGGGTAATGATGTTACCAGTTTGCGGTAAAGATGCTTCGAGCAACGATGTGAAACAACTTTGTGGTATATTAATGCGAAAGACCCTGCCAAACACTATTGGCAGGGTCTTTTCAATTGATCAGTTACTATGGAAGTTGAGTTTAGTTCTCCATGAATTTCTTGGCTGCTCTCAGCTGGTGGCGCATGTTACTGAGCAGCTGCTGGCTCTCCTGCAGGAGATTGAGGTATACGAGCGATATCTGCAGCAGGTTGTTGTCCTTCATCTCCGTGATGCGGTCGATGTGACGCTTACGCACTACTGAGAGTTCGTCCTTGCACTTGTCTGCCAAAGCGAGCGTGTCGCGATAGTGCTCGAAGCGGCAGGTAGAGATCTGTGTTTCGGTCTGCTGCATAAGATCGTTGATAGTGGCACGTAGCGGGCGGAATTCGACGATGTATAGTTGCGGAACAGGGTTGAAGTTGTTGTCCACATGCTCCTTAATCGGGTCGAGGATACGGCGCAGGCAGTAGATGTACTGCTCAGAAGAGTTGATGCCAAGGTGGAACCAAGTGTTGCGCTCTATCGCGATATCCGTAGGAACTCGCTTCAAGGCAAGCAACTCCTGGCGGCGGAACTTCTTCAACATCTCCTTTTCTTTTCTAAGTTCGTTGTTCACCTTGCGCAGAGTGCGTGTGCGCTCGTTCTCCAAACCGTCGATGATATTGTTGAACTCGTCGATGGCGAAGCGTGTCATGAAACTCTGTGTGCGCGATACGTGCTTCATGAGCAGGTCGAGCACAATCTCGGGGTCGCGGGTGCGCATCATCAGGCGGAACACATCCTCCTTCTCGCCCTCTTTCTCCTTGCTTGCATACTTGCGGTTGCTCTTGATGAGCAGCACAACTACGAGCACCATGAACAGAATCTTAGCGAGTATGCCGCCGTAGAACATTATCAGGCAGACAAGGGCGCAGGCTCCGAAGGCTACGGCTGCGGTGATGAACCAACCGCCGATTACGCTGATTACACCAGTCACACGGAATACGGCACTCTCGCGGCTCCAAGCACGGTCGGCGAGTGAAGAACCCATGGCTACCATGAATGTTACGTATGTTGTAGAAAGCGGCAACTTGTAGTTGGTACCGATAGTGATGAGCATAGATGCGAGCACGAGGTTGATGGCTGCACGCACTACGTCGAATGCGGCTCCGTCGTTAAGCTCCGCCTCCTGCTTGTTGAAGCGGCTGTCAATCCAGCGCGACACAGACTTCGGCATGTACTGCATTACCCTGCTATTGCCGTCCTGAGTGACGCGGACGATGCTGCGTGCCGCACGGCTCGAACCGAACATCTCGTCGCCTTCGTCCTGACGGCTAAGATCGACGCTGGTCTTTATCACGTTGCGCGCCTTCTTAGATGTAGCCATAGCCACAATCATGATAACGCCGGCTGCAAGTAGGAAGAACGGAGGTGTCTGTGCCGATTCCATGAGCGAAGTCATCATATAGTCTCTTGCGTCAAGGCCGTTGCTGTTAGCCACATAGTCGCGGAACGAGTCCATGCCGGCGAGAGGCACACCGATGAAGTTCACAAGGTCGTTGCCGGCGAAAGCCATAGCAAGAGCGAATGTACCCATGAGCACAACGAACTTGAACACGTTGACGCGCAGCATGTGCAGAACCTGCATCATGATAGTTGAACCTATGAACGTGTAGAGCAACAGTAACGAGATGTTGCTGTCAATCCATGTACGAACGTCCTCTGCAATGAAGCGGCTCTTGCCCAAGCCTTTAAGGAAAATGAAGTAGGAGAGAGCTGTGAAGGCGATACCGCCGAAGAGTGCGATAGAGTAGCGCGAGTGTTTCTTATAATTAAAAGTGAAAACTATACGTGAGAGCCATTGCACAATCATACCGAAGAAGAAGGCGATAGCCACACTCACGAAGATGGCGACAATCACGCTCAACGCCTTGTCCGTGTTAAGCAGGTCGGCAAAGCCGAGCGTCGGGTCGGCTGCAATCTTGATAGCTGCAAGGACGAACGTACCGCCAAGCAATTCGAACACGAGCGAAACGGTAGTAGAGGTCGGCATGCCGAGCGTGTTGAACATGTCGAGCACGATAACGTCTGTAACCATTACGGCAAGGAAGACGGTCATTACGTCATAGAACGAGAAATTGGCAGGTTGCATAATGCCGTGTCGTGCCACGTCCATCATACCCGAGGACATTACAGCGCCAATTGCCACACCTGCCGAAGCAACGATAAGCACCGTGCGGAACTTCGCCACCTTAGCTCCGATGGCGCTGTTAAGGAAGTTGACGGCGTCGTTACTTACTCCAACAAAAAGGTCGAATACTGCCAGACATAGCAGAAAGACCACAATCGCTAAATAAATTGTTTCCATTTATATATTATACTTTGGTTTTTTCACGGTGCAAAATTACTCGCTACGTATTACACCGTGTTTAAACACATGTTACAATCCGGTTACAACCCGCAAAAACTGTCAGTCTGATAGTGGCAGACATTGTAAAAAAAGCATAAAATAGGGAAACTCCTAATGCTTTTTAGGCAAAATCCCTATACTTATATAATAATTCGCATTAATTTTGTAGTTGAAAAAGTGTAGGTATCCTAAACGGAGACCTGTTAACGTAGAACTTAAATATATACTAATATGATACGCAGATTGTTATTGGCAGCAATTGTCGGGATAATGTCACTCCCGATGGTGGCTCAGGATGATGACGACATGTACTTTGTTCCGAAAAAGCAAAGCAAAGACGTGATAGAGTTTGAGAAGGGTGACGGTACGTACGATCTTTCGGCGCTCGACTCGACTACAATGATGATGTCAGACTCGGCACGCTATTTCGATGGCGCTGACGACGAGTTCGTATGCTCGCGCCGTATGCAGCGTTTCGACGACTTCTATTGTCCGTCGCTATACAGTTACTGGGACGATCCGTTCTGGTATGGTTCTTATGGCTGGTATTCGCCGTATCGCTCGTCATGGTATTGGCGCTGGTACGGCTACAATTCGTGGTATAGCCCGTGGTATTACTCGTGGTATAATCCGTGGTACAATCCATGGTACTACGACTGCTGGGGTTGGAACTATCCTTATTGGGGCTGGGGCGTGCCATACGTTCACTACTCTTATCGCGGCAGACCAAACCCGTCACGCAACTTCACTTCGGGCGGTTTCGGCAGCGGCTCACGATTCGGCAACCGCAACACCACGACACGCACACAGCGCAATACATACGGACAGCGCAACTCGACACGCAACAACTCGCGTTTCGATAACAACCGCAATCAAAACCAGCAGTTCAACCGTCGTCCCGACTATGCTCAGCCGCAATATCGCAACAACGGCTTCGGCAGCAATCGTGGAAGCTTCGGCGGAGGCGGCTTCGGTGGAGGCAATCGCGGCGGTGGTGGCTTCGGCGGTGGTAGCCGTGGCGGTTTCGGCAGTAGAAGATAATAAAGGTGGAAGCCCTTTCATCACAATATAGTTTTCTCGTCACATTATTAATTTAATAATACAGCAATGAAAAAGATTTTAACAGCCTTCTCGTTCGCAATGCTCGGCGTTGCGGCAATGGCTCAAGAGACATACGACAACGCACAACTTGCGACAAAGGATCTTAACGGTACGGCACGTTACGTAGGTATGGGTGGCGCGATGGAGGCTCTCGGCGCCGATATCACAACCATGAACACCAACCCTGCAGGCGTTGGTCTGTTCCGCCGCAGCATGATTACCGGTTCGTTCGGTTTCAACAGTCTGTCGGGCACAAAGGATATCGGCAAGGACAAAACAAAGGCAAGTTTCGACCATGTGGGCTTTGTATATGTGATGCGTTCGGGCAGACATTCGTATGTCAACTTCGGCGCAAGCTACACAAAGAGTCGCAACTTCAACCAGATTGTTACGGCAGCAGGTAGACTCAACGGCGCTTCACAGAACAAGGTTTCGAGCATGAAGAACTACAACGACTTCTATCGTCTTGAGAACCATAACGGCGAATTGACAAGCCAATGGGGTAGCAATGACTATCCCGACCTTGCATACAACCAGGTAGACTACCTTTATAGCAACGCTTTGCTTGGCGGTAAGAATAGCAAGCTCATCGGTATGAACGCCAATGGTTATAAGGGTGGCTACTATCTTGGCGACGCTAACGGAGCGCTCGACGCTTCGGGCAATCCGCGTGCTGCCTATTATGACGCTACGGGCTACGACTTCAGACGTGGTTCGAGTGGTTACATCGGCGAGTACAACTTCAATCTCAGCGGCAACTCAAAGGACCGCTTCTATTGGGGCTTGACGTTCGGAATGTATGATGTAAACTATCGTTCGGCTTCTGTATACAAGGAGAATCTCGTGAATAGTGCGCAGAAGGCTATCGGCGACGTCACCATTGCCGACGAGCGCACTATCAGCGGTTCGGGCTTCGACGTTAAGGCTGGTGTTATCTTCCGCCCGATTGAAGAGTCGCCGTTCCGTGTGGGCTTGTATCTGCACACTCCGACTTGGTACGACTTGAAGACCGAAAACCGAACAACTCTCCTCAGCAACCTCGCAGAAGGATACGGCAAGGGCAACCAGTCGACAAGCGGCAGATACGACTATAAGTTCTATACTCCTTGGCGCTTCGGCGGTAGCCTTGGCTATACCGTAGGTAACTATCTGGCTTTGGGCGCTACATACGAGTATGCCGACTACTCTTATTGTGACATCCGTGTAAACGACGGCGGTTCGTACGATTATTGGGGCAACTATTATGAGGAGACTTCGCGCGACGAGGCAATGAAGAACAATATAAAGAGCGTGCTCAAGGGCGTTTCTACGTTGAAGATTGGCGCTGAGTACAAGCCGACACGCAATGTTGCTTTGCGCTTAGGCTACAACTACGTGTCGCCGATGTACAACAAGAACGGATATAAGGACGGAACTCTCAACTCTTACAGCAACTACTACAGCTCTACGACCGATTACACCAATTGGAAAGCTACCGACCGCGTTACTGCCGGTATCGGTTACGCATACAAGAAGTTCTCTGTAGACCTGGCTTATCAGTACAGTCGAACAGAAGGCGAGTTCTTCCCGTTCATGAGCTATTCGGACTTGGCTGCCGTTGGTGGCGACAAGACGAAATACGACGCAGGATACGATAACTTCTGCGATGGTAAGAAGGTGACAGACAACCGCCATCAGGTGTTGCTTACACTCGGTTATAAGTTCTGATATAGCGCTTGCTTGATACTTTTTACCAAAAAAAAGACGCTATAAATTTGCAGCATAGGAAAAAAAACAATACCTTTGCATCGCATTTCAACAAAAAGCAGAGGCCGATATGGCTCAGTTGGTAGAGCAACGCATTCGTAATGCGTGGGTCCCCGGTTCGAGTCCGGGTATCGGCTCTTTGTTTTTGATGTGTGATAGAGTGGTATGCGGCAATAGCTCAGTTGGTAGAGCACTCGCTTCCCAAGCCAGAGGTCACGGGTTCGAACCCCGCTTGCCGCTCTTGATTGCATATTTTTTTAAGAAAAGATTTCAACTTTAATACAAAAGCGACTCTAATTAGAGCCGCTTTTTCTTTTTTATGCTGTTTATTTTTGAAGTTTGTATTTATATAATTGTGGTTTCTTGATTATTATTCGTAATTTTGTACCGATTAAACTTTCGTAAGAAACAATTGCTTTTATTAAAAATATGAATGAATTTGAACTTATTGCCAAAACCTTCATGGGCTTAGAGCCGGTATTGGCAAAAGAGCTTACCCAATTGGGTGCAAACAATGTACAGATAGGTCGTCGTATGGTGTCATTTACCGGTGATAAGGAAATGATGTATCGTGCAAACTTCCAACTTCACACAGCAATTCGTATCTTGAAGCCTATTGCTAAATTCAAGGCGCGCTCGGCTGATGAGGTTTATGAAGAGGTTAAGAAGATCGATTGGAGCAAGTATATCGAAAAGGGAAAGACTTTCTCTGTTGATTCTGTTGTGTACTCAGAAGAATTCCGTAACTCACGTTTCGTAACATATAAGGTAAAGGATGCTATCGTTGACCAATTCCGCGAGAACACTGGTACTCGTCCTAATATTTCTGTCAGCAACCCTGACATCCGTCTGAACATCCACATCGCAGAGGCTGACGCTACGCTGTCGCTCGACTCAAGTGGTGAGTCGCTCCATCGTCGCGGTTATCGCCAGGAGTCGGTAGAGGCTCCGCTTAACGAGGTGCTTGCTGCAGGTATGATCCTTATGACAGGCTGGCGTGGCGAGACCGACTTTATCGATCCGATGTGTGGTTCGGGCACTTTGCTTGTAGAGGCTGCACTTATCGCCCATAATATGAGTCCTGGTATCTTCCGCAAGGAGTTCGCTTTCGAGAAGTGGCCTGACTTTGATGCAGAATTGTTTGACACAATCTACAACGATGATTCGCAGGAACGCGAGTTCACTCACCATATCTATGGTTACGATATCGATATGAAGGCTGTAAACACAGCACGTCTAAACGTGCGTGCAGCTGGTCTTTCTAAAGATATTACGATTGAAAACGCCGACTTCAAGGACTTCACTCAGCCAAAGGAGAAGAGTCTGCTTGTTGTTAACCCGCCTTATGGTGAGCGTATCTCTACTCCGAACTTGCTCAACACTTACAAGATGATTGGCGAGCGTCTGAAGCATGCTTTCATGGGTAACGAGGCTTGGGTGCTCAGCTACCGCGAGGAGTGCTTTGAGGCAATCGGCTTGAAGCCGTCTATAAAGATTCCGGTTTATAACGGATCTTTGGAGTGTGAATTCCGCAAGTACGCTATCTTTGACGGCACTATGAAGGACTTCCGTCAGGAGGGTGGCATCGTTAAGACTGAGGATGAGAAGCGACAGATGGCAGAGAAACATCGCTTCAAGAAGAACCGCGAGTTCAAGAAGCGTCTCGACGAGGAAGAGGAAAATGCAGAGTCGGACATCCGCTCTTTCAAGTTCCACTCTATAGAGCGTCGCAAGCAGAACGACGATCGCCGTGGTGGAAACGAAAGAAAGAGCCGCGACCGCTTCGATCGTGACGATAAAGATTTCAAAGGCAAGGGCTTTAAGGGTAAAGGCTTCGGCGACAAGGGCGGCAAGTCTTTCGGCAAAGGCTCACGTTATGGCAAGAGTGACAGAAAACGTTCTAACAGAGATTTTGACAATGAAGATTAAGTTTTTTACAGTTATGCTGGGGTTGTTTACCTCGCTTAACATGAATGCTCAGGAGTTGAAGTCTTTCACGCTTGAAGACCTCAACTTCGGTGGCAAGAACTATCGCAACTTCGTTCCACAGAATCGCAACTGTGTGTGGTGGGGCGACCAGCTTGTGCGTGTTGAATCTGATGCTTGCTATCTTGTGAACAAGCAGAACGGCAAGGAGACACAGCTCTTCACGGTAAGTCAGGTTAACCAATGGGCAGGTCCGACAAAAGATATTAAGGTGCGCTCTTTGCGTGGCGCATCTTTCCCTTATGCCGACAAGCCGCTCGTTGTGATTAATAGCGGCGAGCGCATCTATACTATCGACTTCAAGAGTGGCTCATTGAAGAAATGCAACGAGTTCGTTGACGACGAGTATGTACTTGAGATGAACGCAAAGAGCGATGCTATCGCTTATCTTAAGGATAATAATCTTTATGTCACACGAGGCGACCAAAAGTGGCAGTTGTCTACAGACGGTTCACGTGAGATTGTATACGGACAGAGCGTTCATCGTGATGAGTTCGGAATCCGTAAGGGCACATTCTTCAGCAACAGCGGCGAGAAACTTGCTTTCTATCGCATGGACCAGAGCATGGTGACTGACTATCCACTTGTTAACATACCGGAAGTTAGCTTCCAGCCGGAGGATGGCAAGTCGCGCATAGCAACTCTTGCTCCTGAGAAGTACCCGATGGCTGGCGAGACAAGCCACAAGGTTACTGTCGGTGTGTTTGATACAAACACCGGCAAGACTGTATACCTTAAGGCTGGCGACCCAACAGACCGTTACTTTACAAACATCTCTTGGTCTCCCGACGACAAGACCATCTATATGTTCGAGCTTAATCGCGATCAGAACGATTGCCGTCTCATTAGTTATGACGCATCAACTGGCGAAAAGACTGGCGAACTCTACCGCGAGACAGACGCAAAGTATGTAGAGCCGCTTCATCCTATCGTTTTCTTGCCTTGGGACAACAGTTCATTCCTTATGCAGAGCAGAAAAGATGGCTACAACCATCTGTATCTTTGCTCAATCGGCAAGTCGGGAAGCCGCATGGCAGGCAATACCATGTCGCTCGATGTGAAGCAGATAACCAAAGGCAATTGGGAAGTTCTTGATTTCCTTGGCTTTAATGCAAAGCGTAAGGGCGTTATCATCTCTTCTAACGAGATTAGTCCGATTCAATGCAACATTTTCTTTGTTGACTTGAAAACAGGCAAGCGCACTCGTATGGACGAAGGTGGAAAGGGTTGGCACTCGGCATCTTTGAGCAAGAGCGGACGGTATATCTACGACAACTATTCGGAGCCAAATGTTCCGCGCAATATTGCTATTGTGAATGTTGCAAACGGCAAAAGTTTCTCTTACTTCAAGGCTGATGATCCTTGGAAGGGATATAAGGTTCCTGAATACACCTGTGGTACTGTGAAGGCTGCCGACGGCACAACCGACCTTTACTGGCGTATGGTGAAGCCGGTAGACTTCGATCCGAACAAGAAATATCCTACTGTAGTGTATGTTTACGGTGGTCCTCACGCACATAACGTTGACGCACGCTGGCACTATAGCAGCCGCAGCTGGGAGACATACATGGCTCAGAAGGGTTATGTTCTCTTCATTCTCGACAACCGAGGCTCTGAGCATCGTGGCAAGGAGTTTGAGCAGGTTACATTCCGCCAGCTTGGTCAGGAAGAAATGAAGGATCAGTTGAAGGGTGTTGAATACCTCAAGTCGCTTCCTTACGTAGATGCCGACCGCATCGGCGTTCATGGTTGGAGCTATGGTGGGTTCATGACCATTTCGCTTATGACAAACTATCCTGACGTGTTCAAGGTTGGTGTAGCTGGTGGCCCGGTTATCGACTGGAAGTGGTATGAGGTGATGTATGGCGAGCGCTATATGGACACACCGCAGCAGAACCCGGAGGGCTATGCAAAGGCATCTTTGCTCAATACTGCAAAAAACTTGAAGGGTAAGCTCCAGATTATCCAGGGTTATAACGACCCGACTTGCGTGCCGCAGCATTGCCTTACTTTCCTCAAGGCATGTATCGGCGCAGGCACACAGCCTGATTTCTTCTTGTATCCAGGCGAGCCTCATAATATGCGCGGTCATCAGAGTGTACATTTGCACGAGCGCATCACACAGTATTTCGAGGATTACTTGAAATAATATCTATATAAACAGGAGGGCGTAACGGCCGGTAAAAATCTTAAACTATTTGCCGTTACACCCTCCTGCAATTTCAACAAAACACGAATCATTAATCATTAAACATTATTATATAATGAAAGTTCTATTGTTAGGAAGCGGTGGCCGTGAGCACGCATTGGCCTGGAAAATCGCTCAAAGCGCAAAGGTGGAGAAACTCTTTATCGCTCCAGGTAACGCAGGCACACAGAATGTCGGTGAGAATGTAGATATTAAAGCCGATGACTTTGAGGCTTTGAAGAACTTCGTTGTGGAGAATGGTGTAGACATGGTAATTGTCGGACCGGAAGATCCATTGGTGAAGGGCGTTTATGATGACTTCAAGAACGACGAGCGCACAAAGAACGTTCCGGTTATCGGTCCGTCAAAGGCAGGTGCTGTTCTGGAAGGTAGCAAGGACTTTGCAAAGCAGTTCATGAAGCGCCACAACATTCCGACAGCAAAATACGAGACATTCGACGGCACAACAGTAGAGGAAGGCTTAAAGTTCCTTGAGACTCTTAAGGCTCCTTATGTACTTAAGGCCGATGGTCTGTGCGCAGGCAAGGGCGTTCTTATCCTCCCCACACTTGAAGAGGCAAAGAAGGAGTTTAAGGAGATGCTCGGTGGTATGTTCGGTAATGCTTCAGCCCGCGTAGTTATCGAGGAATTCCTTAGCGGCATCGAGTGCTCTGTGTTCGTTTTGACCGACGGCAAGAACTACAAGATTCTGCCCGAGGCAAAGGACTACAAGCGCATCGGAGAGCACGATACGGGTCTTAATACCGGCGGTATGGGTAGCGTTTCGCCAGTTCCGTTCGCTACAAAGGAATGGATGCAGAAGGTTGAAGACCGCATTATCCGTCCCACAGTAGAAGGACTTGCCGAGGAGAATATCGATTATAAGGGTTTTATCTTCTTCGGACTAATCAACGTAGAGGGCGAGCCTATGGTTATCGAGTACAACTGCCGTATGGGCGACCCTGAGACTGAGACTGTAATGCTGCGCCTTAAGAGCGACATTGTCGACTTGTTCGAAGGCGTTGCAGAAGGCAATCTCGACAAGCGTGCAATTGAGTTCGACGAACGTGCAGCTGTCTGCGTAATGCTCGTTAGCGGTGGTTATCCGCAGGCTTATGCAAAGGGCTACGAGATAACCGGTCTTGATAAGGTTGAAGATTCTGTTGTCTTCCATGCCGGCACAAAGATGCAGGACAGCAAGGTCGTTACCAGTGGCGGACGCGTCATTGCTGTCAGCTCTTATGGCAAGGACAAGTCAGAAGCTTTACAGAACTCGTTCACACAAGCACAGAAGATTGAGTTTACAGACAAGTATTTCCGTAGAGACATCGGTCAGGACTTATAATTATCAGTAGAATTGAACGTAAAAAGATTTCAGAATAAGGTTGCAGAGAGTCGCATTGCGCTCCCTGCAACCGCTGTTTATACACTAATCGTATGCGCATTGTCGGGAATGTTCGGCAACGGCATGTGGTTGCAGGTGGTCTTGCTCGCTTTTGCAGGCTACCTGATGTTCCAGTTGAACAACGTAAACGCCCTGATACGCATCTTCAGCCGAATGATTTCGTGCTCGTATCTTGTATTGATGACGATGGCGTTCTTCCTTTTCGACGATATCGCTAACAGCATCATTTCCGTACTTGCGATAGCCTTCTATATGTTCTTCTTCAGTATCTATCAAGACGGTACAGCCGTAGGCCGTATCTTCTACGCCTTTGCTGTACTGGGCATAATGAGCGTCGTTTTTGTGCAAAGTCTCTACTTTTTGCCGATAATATGGGTATTGCTGTTTACGAATATCATGGCTGGCAATGCGCGTATGATAATAGCTTCGCTCATGGGCTTGACCCTTCCTTATTGGTTCATCGGAGCCTACGGACTTATGTCGGGCGACGTTATGCTGCTGATGCCCCATTTCGAGAGTCTTGCTGAGTTTGCGCCTATTGCCGACTGGCAGAACGTTAGTTGGGCTGAGATAATAACATTTGCCTTTGTGGCTTTGCTCTCAATAACCGGCATGATTCATTTCCGCTTGAACAACTATAAGGATAAGATTCGAACACGCATGATGTTCGAGATATTCTCGGTTATGAACCTTTGTCTGTTGCTATTCATTGCGCTTCAGCCGAATCATATTGACGCTCTGCTGACGTTGCTGATAGTGAATACGACACCGATGATAGCGCATTACATAGCACTTACGAACACAAAGATAACCAACTTGTCGTTCTACATTATTCTGTTAATAACCCTTGGACTCACGATAGGCAACGTATGGACACTCTTTTAAGTTTTCTTGTTGATTGGGGCTATTGGGGTATGCTTTTCGCCTCGTTCCTGGCAGGCAGTTTCTTCCCGTTCAGCAGCGAAGCCGTAATGCTCGCCCTGCAAGCAGCAGGTCTTGAACCGCTTCCACTCGTGATATATGCAACTATCGGCAACACGTTAGGATCTTACTTCAACTATGGTGTGGGCAGAATGGGCAAGCTCGAATGGATCGAGAAATATCTGCATGTTAGTCAGGAGAGTCTGCAAAAAGCCGAACGCTTTATGGGAGGCAGAGGAGCGCTGATGGGCATCTTCGCATTCCTTCCGATATTGGGCAGCGCTATCACAATTCTTCTTGGACTGATGAAAGCGAACATACCTATCGCCTTTACGACAATAGCCGTCGGAAAACTCCTGCGATATGTTATTCTTGCCTTCGGCGGAACCTTCTTATTCTAAAATGTGGAGCTATGAATTCATAGCTCCACATTTCGGACATATACCTTTCTTATTCATTTTCGCTCCGCAATTTCCACAAACATACTTGTAGAAGTTGTTGCGCACGTATGTTCTTATTGCGTAATACACGTACGCTATAAGGATAGCATAACCTATATAATATAAGGTGGTGATGCTGAATATTATATAATTGGCGGCGCATACCGCAGCCAATCGGCATAAGTAGAGTGTGGCTGCTGTTGGCGACAGTTTGTGATACACATCGTCGATTGTAGCGATGAGTATAATCATCATCATCCATACCGATATCAGGAAGATAGCAAGAATCGGCGGCAATGCGAACGGGTTGAGCGTCGGATGAAAGTAGAAGCAACGCCACGTGTCGGGTGCAAACAGCTGAATACTCGAATAGAACGTAGCTGCCGACGCCACAGTTATCGCCAGAAGCGTCGGATAGAACGAGTCGATGTCGTCGAAATGCACAACCTTAACCTTGCGGCGTTGCAGACGATACACTACGTATCCACCTGCTATCAGACTGATTATAATGAGGAAGATGAGCAGATGCACGTCGGAGAACATCAGGATGAATTGCGATATAGGGTCGTCGGGCACAACCGAATTGAGCAGTTGGCTCTCATGAATCCATCCGAACTCATACTTATCGCTCGCCACCTCAATCCATACGGAGTCTACAGGGTCATCCTTCAGTATCTTTATGTCAGCCACCACGATATGCGAGTTCTTCTTTACAGCAAATGAGTCGATAGCCATATTGCTCAGCATCTCCTCCGGTTGCTGTTTAAGCAAATGGATAGAGTCTTTCTTCACAACGAAGTTATAGTTCTGCGCATAGTGGTGAGTCTTGTAAAATTCGTAGTTGAAGTTCTGAATCTCGCTGGTACTGTCTACGTTATATCCAGTAACATCGCAAGTTCCCGCAGGGGTATGGACAGACGAAGGTTGAGCCTTACCATTCGGATTAGAATGGTAACACCCAACCATAGCCATGCTGACTATCAATAATGATATGAATTTTACGAATCTGTGCATTTACTTACGATGTTTCAATTAAGATAGTTACTATTCAGCGTGAACTTCCATTTGGCATTTCGCGCAATTGAACGCCAAACGCACACGCATGCCGTTCTTTGCTTCAAGATAAAGCGGCTCATGCCATGTGGGGCGCTTGCCTCCGTTCTTCACACAATAGCCCAAAGCATAGCGCAGACAATAGCGGCAGGTCATAAGCGGTGGAACAGCAGATGCATCCGTAGTGCTGCCTGCCTTGTAGTTAGGGTTCAACTCGAAAGCCTTTGGAGCGTTCTTTACGCCATGTGCTGCGTAGTAGGCTTGCGCTATAGGGTTGGCAACGTTCGCTATATTGATTGCATCGGCATTTACTGTTGTTGTAGTTCCTTTACTACTGATTGCCGACTTGATGTTGCGGAGACTATCATCACCCTCTGTCGTAGGGATAGCTGTATTCTCCAAAGCCTCAATCATTTCTCTGCGCAGCGCTGCCAGTCTGCTTGACGGAATGAAGAACTCGTCGGCAGAATTAAGAATTCTGACATCCTCTGCTTCCCAAGCCGTATTGCCGAGCTTTTCAAGCTGTTTTACGATATTGTCGTGTTGCGACTTCTGAGCCTTTTCTGGATTCTCGTTGAACACCACTTTTGTCTTGCGTCCGCATTCGTCCGTGGCTGTAAACGTCAGTTTGCCGTCTACAACGTCCACAACAAATCTCACCTGCAACTTGCGTGTAGCCGTCTTGCCCTGCATGGCACGCTCAAACTCGATGTCGTTATTGCGATAGAGCGCCATGCCCGGCTCCAGATTCTTAGGCATAGTGAGAGGGAAGAGGCGGTTGTTCTCCACGCGGTTTACGCGGAAACCTTCCAGCTTCTTCTGTCTGTTGAAGAAGCACAGACCATCGCCGTTGGCGAACATAGCCGTGCCCGCCACGTTGAACGACCCACGACGAATCTCCTTTACATATCCCACATACTCGCCCATAGCCTTCGGCGTGTTGAACGACGAGATATCTTTCTGTCGTCCGTTGAAGAAGTAGTGAGTGAATCCGCGGTTGAATGTCTTTTCAAGCGCCGGCGTGAACGTATAGCTACACTTTCCGAACGACGAGCGGCGGAATTTGTCGCTATGCTTTGCGATGTAGGCATTGAGCGCCTCGCTATAAGTAGCCACCACGTTCTTCACGTAGTTGGCATCCTTCAGTCTGCCCTCAACCTTCAGCGAGCAGACACCCGCTTCGAGCAGATCGCCCAGTCGGTCGAGCTGGCACATATCTTTAAGCGAAAGCAGATAGCTGTCCTCGATGAGAGTCTCGCCGTCGCTATCCTTCAGGTCGAACGCCATACGGCAGAACTGCGCGCACTCGCCTCTGTTGGCGCTACGGTTGAAGAAATACTGCGAAGCATAGCAAGCGCCCGAATAGCTCACGCACAATGCGCCATGCACGAACGCTTCAAGCTCCACATCGGGATGCACCTTGTGTATGTTCGTTATCTCCTCCAACGACAACTCGCGAGCCAATACCACGCGCTCGAATCCGTTCTCCTTTAGCCACTTCACCTTGTCGGCGCAGCGGTTGTCGGTCTGCGTAGAAGCGTGCAAAGCCGGCATGCGATAACCGCGCGCCACGTATTCAGCCTTCAACTTCTTGTAGATTTCGAGCACAGCCATGTCCTGCACCAATATGGCGTCAACGCTCATCTCTACGAGCTGTCGCAGCAGTTGTTCAAGTGCTGGGAGTTCCTTCTCGTAGACGATAGTGTTCACCGTGACGTACACCGCCGCCCCGAACTGATGCGCATAGTGTGTCAATTCGGCAATGTCCTCCGTGCTGTTGCCGGCAGTCTGGCGAGCGCCGAACTGGGCTGCGCCTATATACACGGCGTCAGCGCCATGGTCAATGGCAGCGATGCCGCATTCAAGGTTCTTGGCAGGCGCCAAGAGTTCTATCTTTCTTAATCCGTTATTCATAGCAAATAATAGTTTATCCAGTTGTTGAACAGCAGATTGGCGTGCGCACGCCAAGTCACGTTAGGCTTGTTCGACGGATTGTCGTCAATATAATAGTCCTGCGGCACATCCACGTCGTCGCGAATGTCCTTGTCGCGTCTGTATTCCTTGTCGAGCGTGTACGGCTCATACTCCATGTGTCCAGTTATGAATATCTGTCTGCCGTTATGTGCATATACAATGCTCGTTCCGCTCTCCGCCGACTCGGCTACGATGTCGAGCTCAGAGTGAATGCGTATATCCTCCGGGCGCACTTCAGTATGTCGGCTGTGCGGCATGTTGAACGTGTCGTCGAAACCGCGGAACAGAGGCAGGGTAGGGTTCATCACCTGCTGGCGGAAGATGCCGAACTTCTTTGTCGACAACTGGTGCTTCGGCACTCCGTAATGATAGTAGAGTCCGGCTTGTGCCGCCCAGCAGATGTAGAGCGTGCTCTTTACGTTGGCGTCAGCCCAAGCGAATATCTCCGAAAGTTCCTTCCAGTAGCTCACGTCCTCAAACTCAAGATGTTCTATCGGCGCACCAGTCACGATGAATCCGTCGAACTTCTCGTCCTTCAGTTCGTCGAAATAGGTGTAGAAGCGCTCCATGTGTTCAGGCGAAGCGTGTTTCGGCGTGTGTGTTCTCAACTTCATGAGCGTCAGCTCTATGTCGAGCGGTGAGTAGGAGAGCACACGTGCGAAATCTTTCTCGGTGGTCTCCTTTATCGGCATGATGTTGAGAAGAGCTATCCTCAGTTTGCGTGTGCTCCTGTCCTCTGTCTGAGCACCATTCTCTATAAATATATTTTCTTCTTTCAGACTCTCTATAGCAGGAAGTCCTTCCGGCAATATTAATGACATATATACTGATTTGTTTATTCTATGCAAAATTACTGAAAATATTGTGCATTATAGCATCACAACCATGTTTTTTGCGCTATAAATGCTAAATACATGTCATCGTACAGCGTTCGCCGTCCGACCGGATCGCGTTCGGTGTCTGATCAGATTCCGTACGCCGCCCGATCAGATTGCGTTCGGTGTCCGATCGGGTTGCGTACGCAGAACGGTCGTAAACTCTATGGTGATGAACTGAAAAGCTTAGGAAGAACTACCCCAAACCTTATGCAGAGCCATCAAAAACCTCGTGCTAATCTACAGAAACCCCCACGCTAAGAGCCGAGAATATCAATAATATTGTAAGATAATAGCCGCAGATGGAACATTTTTTTCAAACATTTAATTAAAATGCAATATACTTTGCTCGTAATATGCGCGATTTTACGTATCTTTGCATCTTAAAATAGAAAAATATAAAAACGGATATAAAATGTCGAACAAATTTGTTGAACACAAAGGTTTCAATCTCGTTGAAACAAACAAAGAGATTTTAGACAAGTGGATGAAGCTTGATGTCTTCCACAAGTCTATCGATGAACGCGAAGGCTGTCCACAATTCATCTTCTTCGAGGGTCCTCCTTCGGCGAACGGACACCCGGGCATCCACCACGTGCTTGCCCGTGCAATCAAGGACACCTTCAACCGCTATAAGACAATGAACGGTTTTCAGGTGCCGCGCAAGGCTGGCTGGGATACACATGGTCTCCCCGTTGAGCTTGGCGTAGAGAAGGAGCTTGGTATTACAAAGAAGGATATTGACAACAAGGATTCGGAGAAGTATATCTCTACAGAGGAGTACAACCACAAGTGCCGCGAGAACGTAATGATGTTCACAGCCGAGTGGCGCAAACTCACCGAGGAGATGGGCTACTTCGTCGACCTCGACAATCCTTACATCACATACGACAACAAGTATATCGAGACACTTTGGTGGCTTCTGAAGCAGCTCTACAACAAGGGTCTGCTCTTCAAAGGCTACACTATCCAGCCGTACTCTCCGGGTGCAGGTACCGGTCTTAGCTCTCACGAGCTCAATCAGCCGGGCTGCTACCGCGACGTTAAGGACCTGACCGTCACAGCTCAGTTCCTCATCAAGGACCCGAAGGCAGAGTGGACAAAGTGGGGCAAGCCTTACTTCGTAGCTTGGACCACCACTCCGTGGACATTGCCTTCAAACGTGGCTCTCTGCGTTGGTCCGAAGATCGACTACGTGGCTGTCGAGACATATAACCTCTACAGCGGCGAGCCTGCAACACTCGTTATGGCTGAAAACCTCGTCAAGTCGTACCTCAAGGCTGACCAGGAGTGCACAGAAGGCGAGTTGCTGCCGTTCGACAAGGAAAAGAAACTCTGCCCGTGGCGCATCGTTGACCGCATGAAGGGCACAGAACTCGAGGGCTTGCACTACGCTCAGCTCATGCCGTGGGTTAAGCCGTGCGAAAAGGTTGACGACCAGGCTCCGGCTTTCGTTCTCGACTATGCTGCTGCACACGCCGACAAGGTGTTCGCTTCAGAGGACGGTCGCGACAAGTTCGTCGAGATGGAGAGCGAGGCTTTCCGCGTAATCCTCGGCGACTATGTTACTACAGACGACGGTACGGGTATCGTGCATATCGCTCCGACATTCGGTGCCGACGACGCCAAGGTGGCTAAGGATGCAAACATCCCGGCTCTCTACCTTATTAATAAAAAGGGCGAGACACGCCCGATGGTAGACCTTCAGGGTAAGTTCTACGTTGTCGAGGAACTCGACAACAATTTCCTGAACGCTTGCGTTAACAAGGATCTTTATGCTCATCATGCTGGCGACTATGTTAAGAACGCTTACGACCCGAAGTTCAACGCCGACGGCGTTTGGGACAAAGCAGCTTCCGACAAGGCTGAGGACCTCAACGTGGTGCTCTGCATGGAGCTGAAGCAGGAGGGTAAGGCTTTCCGCACAGAGAAGCACGTACATAACTATCCGCATTGCTGGCGTACTGACAAGCCGATTCTCTACTATCCGCTCGACAGCTGGTTCATCAAGGACACAGCTTGCAAGGAGCGCATGGTTGAACTCAATAAGACTATCAACTGGCAGCCGGAATCAACCGGTTCGGGCCGCTTCGGCAACTGGCTCGAGAACCTCAACGACTGGAACCTTTCGCGTTCACGCTTCTGGGGTACTCCGCTTCCTATCTGGCGCGACGACAAGCGCGGCGAGAAGTGCATCGGTTCGCTCGAAGAGCTTTATGTTGAAATAGAGAAGGCTGTGGCTGCCGGCGTTATGACGTCTAACCCGCTTAAGGACAAAGGTTTCGTACCGGGCGACTACTCTAAGGAGAACTACGACCGCGTAGACCTCCACCGTCCGTATGTAGACAATATCGTACTCGTTAACGACGAGGGTCAGCCTATGCACCGCGAGAGCGACCTCATCGACGTTTGGTTCGACTCTGGTTCTATGCCTTACGCACAGCTCCACTATCCGTTTGAGGGTGAGATGGCGCGCGGCACAGAGGAGGATCGCAAGGCTCTTGTTAACAGCAACTACGAAGGCGTGGCTATCCCGCCGAAGTTCTTCCCGGCTGACTTCATCAACGAGGGCGTTGACCAGACACGTGGATGGTTCTTCACATTACACGCTATAGCTACAATGGTGTTCGACTCGGTTGCGTTCAAGAACGTAATCTCGTCTGGTCTGGTGCTCGACGCAAAGGGCAACAAGATGTCTAAGCACTTGGGCAACGCTGTCAATCCGTTCGACCAGATTGAGGAGTACGGCGCTGACGCTGTTCGCTTCTACATGATGACCAACTCTGAGCCGTGGGACAACCTCAAGTACGACCCGAAGGGTGTTGACGAGGTGCGTCGCAAGTTCTTCGGCACATTATATAATACATACTCATTCTTCAGCGGCTATGCCAACGTAGACGAGTTCGACGCTAAGGCAGAGCTTGTTCCGGTGGCAGAGCGTCCGGAGATTGACCGTTGGGTGCTCTCTGTGCTCAACACTCTCGTGAAGAATGTAACAAAGGAGATGGAGGGCTACGACCCGACACGCGCCGGTCGTCTCATCATCGACTTCGTCAACAACGATCTCAGCAACTGGTACGTTCGTCTTAACCGCAAACGTTTCTGGGGCACAGACATGTCTAAGGACAAGCTGGCTGCTTATCAGACTCTCTATGCTTGTCTTAAAACCGTGGCTAAGTTGCTCGCTCCGTTTGCTCCGTTCTTTGCTGATCAGCTCTACTGCGACCTCGGCGTTAACGAGCTTGAGGGCACAGAGTCGGTTCACTTGGCTAAGTTCCCGGTAACTGACGAGAGTCTTATCGACAGCGAACTCGAGAGCCGCATGGGTATGGCGCAGACCATCACCTCTATGATTCACGCTCTGCGCAAGAAGGTGAATATCGCTGTGCGTCAGCCGCTGCAGGCTATTATGGTTCCGGCAGCAAGCGAGGAGCAGCGCCGCCACATCGAGGCAGTGAAGGACTTGATTCTGAACGAGGTGAACGTTAAGGAGCTTCGCTTCGTAGAGGGCAACGGTGTTCTCGTGAAGAAGGTGAAGTGCAACTTCCGCACAATGGGTAAGAAGTTCGGCAAGCTTATGAAGGGCATCGCAGCAGCTGTTTCTGCTTTCGATCAGGATCATATTGCACTCTTCGAGAGCAACGGCAGCATCGTGGTGAACGTTGAAGGTCAGGACGTAACCGTTGAGGTGGCTGACGTAGAAATCATCTCTGAGGATATCCCGGGCTGGCTCGTAAGCAACGAGGGCAACCTGACAGTAGCTCTTGAGATTGAACTTACCGACGAACTCCGCAACGAGGGTATGGCTCGTGAGCTCATCTCACGCATTCAGAACATCCGCAAGGAGTCGGGTCTTGAGATTACAGACCGTATCCATGTAACGGTTTCGCCCAACGAGCGCATCGAAAAAGCTATCGCTGGCTATGCCGATTACATCAAGTCGCAGGTGCTCGCTCTCGACATCAATGTTGCTGAGAACGACGGAGTAGAGGTTGAAATCGACGACTTCAAGCTCTACGTGAAGATCGTTAAGAACTAATACATAACAAACACAAGAGGGCGTGTTGCGATGAACACGCCCTCTACTTAAATAACTCTAATATTCAATCTTACTAAACCCTATCAATCATGGCAGAAAAGACACGTTACTCGGACGAGGAGCTTGAGGAGTTCCGCGCGATAATAAATGAAAAGTTACGACTCGCCCGTCGCGATTTCAACTCGATGATGGACCAGTTGCGTAACACAGACGGCAATGGCATAGAAGATACGTCTCCAACATATAAGGCTCTTGAAGAGGGTAGCGCTTCGCAGTCGAAAGAAGAGATTGCGCAGATGGCAAACCGTCAGCAGAAGTTCATCCAAGGACTTGAGGCTGCTTTGGTGCGTGTGGAGAACAAGACTTATGGCATCGACCGCATTACTGGCGAACTCATTCCGAAGGAACGTCTTCGCGTCGTACCTCATGCTACACTTAGTGTCGAATCTAAAAATGCACGTAAAAAGTAGTAGATACTACAAATTGTGAGTGTATCAAGTCTGCATATATATATATAATAATGTATGCACGAACTTGGTACACTCCCATATTTTTTAATAATCGATGATACGGAACAACAAAACATTTAAAGCTTGGATGGCAGTAGCTATTGTAGTGGCTATACTGCTTATCGACCAAATCATTAAAATTGAAGTGAAGACCAATATGACACTCGGCGAAGCTAAGCGAGTGACAGATTGGTTCTATATCGAATTCATTGAGAATAACGGAATGGCTTATGGTATGAAGTTCATTAATAAACTCGTACTCAGCCTTTTCCGTCTATTTGCTATAGGCTTTATTGGCTATTATCTTGCTAAGATTATCAAGAAAAATGTGGCACCTTTAGGATATATCGTGTTAATCACGATGGTGCTTGCTGGTGCTGCCGGCAACTTGATTGACTGCCTTTTCTATGGTCTTATATTCGACGCTTCAACACCATTCACCGTATCTCAATTTGTTCCGTTCGGCGAGGGATATTCTACATTCCTTCACGGCAAGGTGGTAGATATGTTCTACTTTCCGATTATTCAGACAACATGGCCTGAGTGGGTTCCGTATTTCGGAGGCTCAGAATATGTGTTCTTCTCTCCAGTCTTCAACTTCGCTGACGCATGTATCAGCGTCGGAGTTGTGGCTTTGTTGCTGTTCTACAGAAAACAGTTGGAAGTTTTGTTCTCTAACAAATAACAATCATAATGCAAAGAGTTATATATTACGTCATAGTAATCGTGTCTGTATTGGGCATTGTAAGCTGTAAGCCTGGTATACCGCGCAAATATCTGAAGTCGGACAAGATGGCGGACATCATGTACGACTATCATATTGCGGAGGGTATACATAACGTACAGGCTACTGGCGACACGGTTACCATGCGTGCTTACTTGGCATATATATTGAAGAAGCATAAGGTGAGTCAGGCAGATTTCGACTCATCGTTGGTATATTATACGCGTCATACAAAACTTCTTGAGGATGTGTACGACAAGGTGGCGGAGAGACTTAACAATGAGTCGGCTATCTATGGCGGATCGCAGTTGAATTTCGGCGAGGATATCAGCAATTCCGACACAACCAACGTTTGGCAGTTGTCACCTACTATGATTCTCTCGCCCTATTCTGCATTCAACCGTAAGACTTTTGAGGTAAAGGCCGACACTTCTTATCATGAAGGCGATAAGATTATGCTCGACTTCGACACAAAGTTTATCTATCAGGATGGTGTTAGGGATGGTTCTGCGGTACTTGCTGTGACCTACAGCAACGATTCAGTTGAGGTAGTCAGCAACTCGCTCATGTCGAGCACTCACTACCATCTGCAGATTAACAATACGGGTCGTCTGAAGATTAAGAACATAAAGGGTTTCTGGCTGCACAACAATACGCAGAACCAGGATCTGACTTCAAAAACGACATTGAAGATGTTGCTCATTACGAATATCAAACTGATTCGTATGCGTACAAAGCCAGCAGAATCATCGGATAATAGTGAATATGCAGAGGGTAGCAAGACCGACTCGTTGAAGCGAAAAGGTAAAGATAGCTTGGTTATAAAGAAACCGGCTAAGCCGTTATTGCTAAAGCAAACAAAATAATTTGTTGCGGTTATGGGCAAACTTTATGCAGCCAACCGAGTAGTGAGTGCTGATAACACAATTACGAATGGAGTGGTGGAGATAGAGAATGCGGTTGTTAAGCGAGTGTTCAAACTTGAAAAGGAGATTGCATTCACAACATGGCTTGGAGGAACCATTTATGTAAAGGAAACAGAACATGGACTGCAGGCTTTCAAAGACAATAATATACTAATATAATAACAAACTAAAATTAAAAGATTATGTTAAGCGTAAACGAATTAGAAGATCGACTTATCGATTTGGCATTTGCAGAAGACATAGGTGATGGCGACCACACAACCTTGTGTTGTATTCCTGAGGACGCTATGGGCAAATCGCACCTTCTCATTAAGGAGGATGGCATCCTTGCTGGTGTAGAGGTTGCAAAGCGCGTGTTCGCAAAGTTCGATCCTACTATGCAGGTAGAGGTGCTTATCAACGATGGTACACCTGTGAAGAAGGGCGACATTGCAATGGTTGTTACTGCTAAGGTTCGTTCTCTGCTCCAGACAGAGCGACTCATGCTCAACATTATGCAGCGTATGAGCGGCATCGCTACAATGACAAACAAATATGTTGAGCGTCTGAAGGGTACAAAGACTCACGTGCTTGATACACGCAAGACAACTCCGGGTCTGCGTATGCTCGAGAAGCAGGCTGTGAAGATTGGCGGTGGCATGAACCATCGTATAGGTTTGTTCGATATGATTCTTCTGAAGGACAATCATATTGACTTCTGTGGTGGCATCACAAACGCTATCACACGTTGCCATGAGTATCTCAAGGAGAAGGGTCTCGACCTTAAGATTGAGATTGAGGTGCGCAACTTCGACGAGCTTGCAGAGGCGATGAATTGCGGTGGCATCAACCGTATCATGCTCGACAACTTCTCTGTAGCTGACACAAAGAAGGCTGTAGATATCGTTGGCGGAAAGTTTGAGACGGAGTCGAGTGGTGGTATCACTTTCGATACAATCCGCGACTATGCAGAGTGTGGTGTTGACTTCATTTCTGTTGGTGCTCTTACTCACTCGGTAAAGGGTCTTGACATGAGCTTTAAGGCTTGCGATTAAATATAGCGAAGCCTATGAAATCATTAGTTCTTTCAGCAGCAATGCTCCTTGCTTCAAGCGGAGCATTCGCTTGCTCTAATCTCATTGTAGGTAAGAAGGCGAGTGTTGACGGTTCGGTCATGGTGTCTTATAATGCTGACGATTACGGTATGTTCGGTCATCTTTGCCATTATCCGGCAGGCACTCACCCAAAGGGCTCAATGCGCCAGATTTACGATTGGGATTCTGGCGTGTATCATGGAGAGATTGAGGAAGCGCCAGTTACTTATAACGTTATAGGTAATATCAACGAGTTTCAGCTTTCAATCGGCGAGACCACGTATGGCGGTCGTGAGGAGATGGTCGATTCAACCGGAATTCTTGATTACGGATCGCTTATTTACGTAACTTTGCAACGCGCAAAGACTGCACGTGAGGCAATCAGCGTAATGACTTCTCTTGTAGAGAAGTATGGTTATAACTCGGAAGGCGAAACTTTCTCTATCTGCGACCCAAATGAAGCTTGGATTATGGAGATGCAGGGCACTGGTGCAGGTTCAAAAGGTGTTGTTTGGGTAGCAATGCGCATACCAGATGATGCTATTTGTGCACATGCAAACCAAAGCCGTATCGGCAAGTTCAATATGAAGGACAAGAAGAACGTGCTTTACTCAAAGAATGTAATCTCTTACGCTCGTAAGATGGGATGGTTCAATGGTAAGGATTCTGACTTCTCGTGGAAGAATACATACGCATTCCCAGACTTCTCTGGTCGTCGTTTCTGCGACGCACGTGTTTGGAGCTTCTTCAATCACTATGCTGACGACTTCGACCGCTACTTGCCTTGGGCTTTAGGTAAGGATAAGGATGCAGAGGACATGCCTTTGTGGATTGTCCCTAACCGTAAGCTTTCTGTGGCTGATGTAGAGAACGGCATGCGCGACCATTATGAAGGTACTGCTCTTGCACTCGACACAACAAGCATTGGTGGTGGTGTTTACGAGATGCCTTATCGCCCGACTCCTTTGACTTTCACCGTTGATGGCAAGCAATATTTCAATGAGCGTCCTATTTCTACGCAGCAGACAGCTTTCACATTTGTGTCGCAGTTACGTTCATGGTTGCCACGCGAAATCGGTGGCGTATTGTGGTTCGGCAATGACGATGCAAACATGGTAGCGTATACACCTGTATATTGCGGCAATACTGTTCAGCCTGCATGCTACAACACGAAGGGTGCTGATGCTGTTACATTCAGTTCTGACAACGCTTTCTGGCTTTGCAACATGGTGAGCAATATGGTATATCCACGCTATTCGCAGCTGTTCCCGGAACTGAAGGCAGTTCGCGATTCGCTCGAAACAAGCTACTTCGCAAATCAGACTTCAATAGAGAAGCAGGCTGCCGACTTGTATCAGACAGATAAGGCTGCAGCTTTGAAACTCCTGAACAACTACAGCAACACAAAGGCTGATGAGATGCTTGCCAGCTGGAAGCGTCTTGCAACACGTATCATTGTCAAGTACAACGACATGGCTGTAAAGAAGGAGAAAGACGGCAAGTTGCTCCAGTCTGTAACACGTCCTGGTTATCCGGCAAGCTTCGGACGCAAGCTTGTAAAGGAAACCGGCGATTGGTATGCAGTTCCGGTTGAAAAGAAATAATCGATAATGGCATAATAAAAAAGGATAATTATGATTGCTGTAATATTTAAACAGCTTTCATAATTATCCTTTTTTTAGTTTATAAAAGCACGGAATGCGTGCTTTAAAACTTATAAAGCATTATTCTAAATGTCCTTGCTTACAAGCATTAGCACTACTTGTACAAGTAGCGCTTGATGCTCTTCTTAGGTGTCTTCTCAAACTCCTCTTTCACAATCTCAATAGCTGCAAGACGGCAGTAGGGTGGTTGTGAAGCGTTGAGCTCCTGGCGGTTCTCCTCCATGATGTTCTCAAGGTCGGAGTCGTTGAGCTGCATTGTAGCAGCCTCGTCGAAGTCAGGGTAAACAAGACCAACAAGTTTCTCGCCACGTTGAACGACGATGCACTCGTTAACCATATTCAGCGAGTTGAGCTTATCCTCAATCTCCTCCGGATAGATGTTCTGACCAGAAGCACCGAGAAGCATATTCTTTGAGCGTCCCTTAATAAATACATTGCCGTCTGCGTCCATAAGACCGAGGTCGCCGGTATGATACCAGCCATCTGCATCGAGTGTCTGTGCTGTAGCCTCTTCGTTCTTGAAGTATCCGAGCATTACGTTAAGACCACGAGCAAGAATCTCGCCAGGTACATTCTGCGGATCCGGGCTGTCAATCTTAACCTCCATGTGTACAACAGGCTTGCCGCACGAACCTGCAACAAAGTCGTGACAATCTGCATAGCATATAATAGGAGCACACTCGGTAGCGCCGTAACCAACAGTATACGGGAATTCAATACGCTGCAAGAACTGCTCTACTTCCTGGTTGAAAGCAGCACCGCCAACGATAATCTCATAGAACTTGCCACCGAACGCATTTACAACCTGCTCGCGAATCTTCTCGAAAACCTTCTTGTTTACAAACGGCATGTTGAGCAACAGACGCATGCGATTGGTCTGAAGCTTAGGCAGCACCTTTTTGCGGATAATCTTCTCGATAACCAAAGGTACAGCAATGATGATTGCCGGTTTTACTTCTGCGAATGCTGCAGCGATAATAGCCGGAGAAGGAACGCGTGTAAGGTAGAACACGTGACAGCCGAAGAGGAATTCGAAGAGGAATTCGAACGCCATGCCATACATGTGCGCCATAGGGAGAATACTGATGACATTATCGCCCTTCTTAATGTGCTTGGCTACGGCAGTCATAGCAAAGTCGTAGTTGCTCCACATTGCGCGGTACGGAATCATAACACCCTTAGAGAAACCAGTAGTGCCAGAAGTGTAGTTGATAAGCGCCAACTCCTCTGGGCTTTGCTCTCTGTAATAGTGTACGTGCTCCTTACGGAAGAACTTAGGATATTTCTCACCGAACATAGCGTTAAGATGTTCGCGAGCATAAGTAAGCTTATCAGTACGAGACACTACGAGCGAATAGTCGGGGATGTAGATAATGCCTTCAAGGTCGGGCATCTTTGTTTGGTCGATGATTGTAGCAACATAGTCACCAACGAAGAGCAACTTTGCTTCGCTATGGTTTACAATGTTGTGAATCTGATCGGCTGTGAACTCATGAAGAATAGGAACAGCTACAGCGCCGTAGGTAAGTGTTGCGAGGAAAGCTACAGCCCAATTGGAGCTATTACGTCCGCAGAGCGCAATTTTGTCACCACGCTGCACACCACTACTTTCAAACATAATGTGGAGCTTTTCAATCTTGCGAGCTACATCATGATACTGTAAAGTTGCGCCTTTAAAATCGGTAAGAGCATCCTTATCCCAATTGTTGACGATGCTCTTTTCTATAAGTTCGTTAAAACTTGGTATTTCAATCATTTGCACAATAATAAAAAGTTTGTGCAAAGATACACACTTATTTGCACAACACCAAAAGTTGTGTGCAATATTTTAGGTATTTGTGCAAATAAGTAGTGTTTTTATAATGACTGCTTTAAAAGCAGAGGTTTATTAATAGTCGTCGTCAGCAACATCCTCTGCTTCGAGGTTGAGATCTTCCTCAGTTTCGAATGTTGTACGATAGCTTTCTTCTGTGAGCTTGTCCTCGTCGAAGTCGTCTTCATCATCGTCGTCGTATGAGTTGTCGTCGATTTCATCATCGAAATCGTCGTCCTCGTCACCATCGTACTTGTTGCTCTTTGGAGCAATGTCTTCATCCAAAACCGGCTGTTTCTCAACCTTCGGCTTAGCCTTTGCGAAGATAGCCTCAACCCAAAGACCCTTAGGGATCTCGAGCACGTCGTAGCCGTCGTTCACCTTTTTCTCGTACATGCCACCCGGCTTGTGCAGACGATCCTTAGGCAGGGTAGTGGTGCTGATATCGAAGCCAGCCTCGATGATGTCCTGCACGCTCTGTGAAAGCGAGTCCCAGCCACCGCCGAAGTTACGATCAAGCACCTCCATGAGCTTTGCAGCAGAGATGTGGTGAATATTCTCGTATGTGAGGTCTGTAATGCGGTTGATGGCGCGCTTCTTGATGCCCCACTTCTTGTTTTCGTTGTCGTCGAAGTGGATGTTGCCCACCTTGAAGTCGCGTGCCTCGTATTTCTTAATGACCTCAGGCTTGTCTATCTTGATTTCTTCTATTTCAAAGGCACTACGTATAACGTCGATATAGTGGTTGCGATTGTCTCTGAAATCCGACTCCTTTTCAGCGGTTTCCCACATTCTGAAAATGTCGTTTTCTTCAACTTCCCATACGTTACTCTTTGTTAGTGTCTTGAGTGTCAGAGCTTTTTGTTGTTTCATATATTATTAAAGTCTTATTATTTGTTACTTGATTTGTCAGTTACTATTGGCGTTTGTGTTTATCCTGTCGCCATTTTCGCTGCAAAAGTATATACTTTACTTATATCCTACAAGTTTTTACAATAATTTTTATGCGATTTACATGAAATTATTGCCTACATGTGGGTGTCATAATTGCACACTACCATCGGGGTGTGCTTATACGAGCAATCCGATAGTTACCAGAATCCCGTATATGAGCATGTTGCGGGCTGTCATGCCGAGCACTTTATTCAGTTCTACACCCTTGTCTATGCGGTGCATCTCGATGGATGTTGCCGCATGGAACGGTATATATAACAAAGGTAGGAGCATAGCCGAATATCCTATTGTATAAGTGGCAGCAATATTCAGCAGCACAGCAGCGATACCTATTATATAATAGAGCCATCTGCCTCCACGCGCTCCGATTCGTACTATCAGCGTGCGCTTGCCGGCACGTCTGTCGTTATCGATGTCTCTATAATTGTTCACGATAAGCAGAGTGTCGATGATGAGTCCACAGGCTATAGACTGTACTATTACAGAAAGCGGGATAGACATGAGTGGAGTAGGCTGAGCCACGAGCCAATAAGTCATGCAGACCGGTACCAAACCGAAGAACACGAGCACAAGCACGTCTCCAAGTCCGAGATATGAGAACGAGATGGTGTAGAGAAAGCAGAATACTACGCAGGCAAAACCTACAAGTATCATCTCCCATCCTCCATAGTAGACAAGCGGCAGACCGATAGCACACGCTAAAAGAGTGGTATAAAGCAATCCGCGGCGCATGGCCGCAGCAGTAATCCAACCCTGAGCGCAGGCACGCTTCGGACCAAGCCGCTTCTCGTCGTCCGTACCCTTCATGAAGTCGAAATAATCGTTCACGAAGTTGGCGTCTATCTGCATCACGAGAGCAAACAGCATGCAGAGCACAGCAGCGCCAACCCTCACAGCATCGCCATATTGAGATATTGCAGACGCGATGCCTATCATCACGGGCACGGCAGCGCCAGTTAGAGTCTTCGGACGAGCCGCAAGGAACCATGCCTTCAAAGAATTTGTCGTTACATTCGATTCGTTCATCTGATTTATTGATATTAGTTGTGTTTGTTCTTGCAAAATTAACCATAATAGATTAATTTTGCAATTAAAATTAAATTTTTCGAAAGATGAATGGAAGAAACGTGAGTCTCGATCTGATGGAGTTTGTCGAGCAAAACATATTACCCCGCTACAATTCCTTTGACAAAGCGCACCGTTTGTCGCACGTCAACCATGTTATAAAGCAGTCGCTTGAACTTGCCTTAAAATGTGGCGCAGACATCAACATGGCGTATGCCATAGCTGCCTATCACGACCTCGGGCTGGAGGGTCCGCGTGCCGTGCATCACATACAAAGCGGCAAAATATTGATGGCAGACCGCCGCTTGCAACGCTGGTTCTCAGCCGAGCAGCTACGCATTATGAAAGAAGCCGTAGAAGACCATCGTGCTTCGGCGTCGCATGCTCCTCGTAGCATCTACGGCAAGATTGTAGCCGAAGCTGACAGAGACCTTGAGCCGATGCATATCTTCCGTCGCACAGTGCAGTATGGCTTGAGCCATTACCCCGAATACAGCAAGGAGGAACAGCGCAAACGCTTTTTCGAGCATCTCGACCACAAGTATTCTGCACACGGATACATACGCTTATGGCTTCCTAACTCGCCGAACACAGAGAATTTGAAGGTTATAAGAGACATGGTAAACGATAGAAGTGCGTTGGAAGACATCTTCGACACGTTGTTCGAAGAGGAAAAGAACGCATCACAAGACTAATTACAAACATCCGCAACGACCGACGCACATGTACGTATCGTTCGTTGCGGATGTTTGTATCGGTCGGCTCAGATGTGCGTGCCGACCGGCGCGTATCATTAACATACGCTTAATATATTCTTAATATACTCTAAGTTTGTCGCCCACCTTAATCTGATAATCAGGACTGAGATGGTTTTTCTTGTAAAGACTTGACAAACGAATACCATATTTCTGTGAAATCAAGTACATGCTCTCACCATTCTGCACGATATGCGGGCGGTTCTTGTTTTCCTTTGTCGCCTTCTTGCGCTTCTTTTTTAGATAGATTACGTCGCCGGCAGCAAGCTCCTCTTTGTACGACCGTTCGTTGTATTTGGCGAGTTTGCGCTTGCCTATACACAGCTCCTTTGAAAGCGACTGGAACGAGTCGCCCTTGCGTGCAATCACATAATAGTTCTTGTTGTAAGCCTTTATTACGTGGAAGTTGCCGTCGGGCGCAACACCATCTTCCGTAGAATGCTTCACCATAAACTGGTCGAACTTCTTAGCCTTATCATACTGGTTAAGATTGTAAAGCTCGATAATCTGAATGAGCTTCGAAGCATACTGCGGATTTGTAGCGTAACCACAGTGCTTCAGTCCGCGTGCCCAACTCTTGTAGTCGGTGCGCGAGTAGTTGAACAGTTGAGCGTAGCGCGATTGCGTCGCAAGAAAACGGCTGTGGTCCTCGAAACTCTGACGTGGATTGTCGTATGCTCTGAAGCACTCTCCGCGTTCGTCGTCGTCATGAAACACACGACGACCGGTCCAGCCGTGGCATTTTATGCCGAAATGATTGTTAGACGACTTTGTAAGCCAACTTCTGCCTGCGCCACTTTCCAATAAACCTTGCGAGAGAGTGATACTTGCCGGAATGTTGTATTTCAGCATCTGTTCGATAGCAAGGTCCTTGTATTGGTCTATGTATGCCTGATAAGCCGAATTCCATTTGATCTGGGCAGACACATGAGTCACCGATAGTATCAGCACAACAAGTGTCAATAGCGCATATTTCATTCTTGAAATGTTCATATATTATAATGTAGAGTGTTAAATATTGATTTTTGAGGGTATATAGGCTCAATGATGGGGGCATATCAAAGGCTTACAACTGCAAAGTTAGTGTTTTTTAGCAACAATTAATCAAATATCTATAGCGATTGTCACATTTTTTGTATCTTTGCATAAAATAACGCAAACCTTAACTATCAAGCTTGCTTGAAACGATGGGGCGCAATGTTATAAATGAAAAGAATAATTAATATTTTAATAATATAAAATAGAAGAAATGAAAGCATTTGTATTTCCTGGTCAAGGATCACAGTTTGTAGGTATGGGCAAGGACCTGTACGACAATAACGAAAAAGCAAAGGAACTTTTCGAGAAGGCTAACGAGATTCTCGGTTTCCGCATCACAGACATCATGTTCGAGGGCACCGACGAAGAGCTTACTCAGACAAAGGTTACACAGCCTGCTGTATTCCTTCATAGTGTTATCTCTGCACTTTGCCTTGGCGAGGATTTTGCTCCTGCAATGGTAGCTGGTCACTCCCTCGGCGAACTTTCTGCGCTTGTTGCAGCCGGTGCGTTGAGCTTTGAGGACGGCGTAAAGCTTGTTTCTGCACGTGCTATCGCTATGCAGAAGGCTTGCGAGGCGGCTCCTGGCACAATGGCTGCCGTTATCGGTCTGCCCGATGAGAAGATAGAGGAAATCTGCACAGAGATTAGCACAGACGGCAACATCGTTGTTGCTGCCAACTACAACTGCCCGGGTCAGCTCGTTATAAGCGGCAACGTTGACGCTATCAACGCTGCATGCGAGAAGCTGAAGGCTGCCGGCGCTAAGCGCGCTCTGCCTCTGAAGGTGGGTGGTGCTTTCCACTCTCCGCTTATGCAACCTGCAAAGGAGGAACTCGAGAAGGCTATCAAGGCTACTACATTCTCTGAGCCTAAGTGCCCTGTTTACCAGAACGTAGACGCACAGCCACATACCGATCCTGCTGAAATCCAGGCTAACCTCATCGCACAGCTCACAAGCAGCGTGCGTTGGACTGCAAGTGTGCAGAACATGATTAAGGCTGGTGCTGACGACTTCACAGAGTGTGGTCCTGGCAAGGCTCTCCAGGGAATGATTGGTCGTATCGACAAGACTGTGTCTGCCCACGGCATCATTTAATTGGTATGGCTCAGCAGAAAATCATAATATATCAGATATTCACACGATTGTTCGGCAATCGTACCAATGTGTGCAAGCAGAACGGTACGATTGCTGAGAACGGTTGTGGAAAGATGAACTTCTTCTCCGACGAGGTGCTTCAGCAGATTCGTGCTAAGGGCATCACCCACGTATGGTATACGGGTGTAATCCGCCACGCGTCTATGACCGATTACTCCTCGTTCGGCATTCCACGCCAGCATCCGGCTGTAGTGAAGGGTAGAGCAGGTTCGCCGTACGCCATCACCGACTATTATGATGTTGACCCCGACTTAGCAGAAAATGTGAATGAGCGTAGTGAGGAGTTCGACGCACTCGTCGAGCGCACTCACAAAGCAAACATGAAGGTCGTCATCGACTTCGTGCCTAACCACGTTGCACGCCAGTACCACTCGGTCGTAAAGCCAGAAGGCGTTGAAGATCTCGGCGCAACAGACAATAAGTCGATGGGATTCAGCCCTAACAACAACTTCTATTATAATGTAGGCCAGCAGTTCGCTCCGAGCATCGACCTCTATGCCGGCGAAGCTGAACCTTACACGGAGTTCCCGGCAAAGGCGACGGGCAACGATCATTTCGATGCGTTCCCAGGCAAGAACGATTGGTACGAAACCATAAAGCTTAATTATGGTGTAGACTATTGTGATGCTGGCGGGCGCTCTGAACACTTCACACCCGTGCCAAGCACATGGCACAAGATGCTCGATATATTATTGTATTGGGCAGCAAGAGGTGTAGATGGATTCCGCTGCGATATGGCAGAAATGGTGCCTACAGCGTTCTGGAGTTGGGCTATAGCAAAGGTAAAGGCTGCCTATCCCGAGATTCTGTTCGTAGCAGAAGTGTACAACCCGATGGATTACCGCCATTATGTTGCTTCTGTGTTCGACTATCTTTATGATAAGGTGGGCATGTACGACACTATGCGCAGCATCATCTGCGAGGGTTGTCCTACATCAAAGATTACTACAGCTTGGCAGTGGGTTGACGATATTAACGAACACATGCTCTACTTCCTTGAGAATCACGACGAGCAGCGCATAGCAAGCGACTATTTCGCTGGCGATGCGTTCCGTGCTTACCCTGCGCTTGTGACGAATGTACTTATGCGCAAGAATCCGTTCATGGTGTATGCAGGACAGGAGTATGGTGAGCGTGGTATGGACGAAGAAGGCTTCAGCGGTTGCGATGGCAGAACAACGATATTCGACTATTGGACCGTTCCTTCTTTGTATCGTGCATTCGTTTCTGGCGAATCGACCAAGGAAGAAAGCGAGCTTTCGCGTCTCTATTCCCAGGTCCTCAATATTGCAAATGCAGAAAAGGCTATAAGCGAGGGTGACTTCTTCGATTTGATGTACGTAAACGAGCATATAGCTAATCGCCAGTATGCTTTCTTGCGCAAATCGAATGACGAACTATTGCTCGTCGTTGCTAACTTCGACAACCAGAAGGCGTCGGTATCGGTGAACATACCCGACCATGCGTTCAACTTCCTCAATATTCCGCGCAAGGATGTCAAGGCTGTCGACTTGCTTTCGGGCAACGACGTTGAGGTGCGTTTCGGCTCTACTACTTCAGTAGACGTGGATGTAGATGCATATAAATGTGTAATACTTAAAACGAAATTGAGTATGGATACAGAAGAGATATTCAATGCACACAACAAAGAGGAGTTTCCTCCAGCTCACACGGCAGAACACTTGCTCAACCAAACAATGGTTAGAATGTTCGGATGCGAACGCTCGCGCAATGCTCACATCGAACGCAAGAAAAGCAAGATAAGCTTCATTCTCGACCATAAACCTACACGCAAGGAAGAGAAGGAGATTGAGACGCGCATGAACGAACTCATCGAGGAAGACCTCCCCGTGAAGTATGAGGTTGTTGATCGCAACAATATTCCTGAAGGCATCAGTGTAGACCGCCTGCCGGAAGACGCATCCGAAAACTTGCGCATTGTGCGCATCGGTGATTATGACGCGTGCCCGTGCATAGGCAAGCATGTACGTTCTACCTCACAGATAGGTAAGTTCGTGATGCTCGGTACGAATTGGGACGAAATGAAACATTCATTCAGAATCAGATTCAAAATAATCTAATTACAATTTACTTAATAACATTATGACAGAAAACAGACAAACATTGAACCGTAACTTGGCTCAGATGCTCAAGGGCGGTGTGATCATGGACGTTACTACTCCAGAGCAGGCTCGTATCGCAGAGGCTGCAGGTGCATGTGCAGTTATGGCGCTCGAGCGCATTCCGGCTGACATCCGTGCTGCAGGCGGCGTTTCTCGTATGAGCGACCCGAAGATGATCAAGGGCATTCAGGAAGCAGTTTCGATCCCTGTTATGGCAAAGTGTCGTATCGGTCACTTCGCAGAGGCACAAATTCTTCAGGCTATCGAGATTGACTATATTGATGAGAGTGAGGTGCTCTCACCGGCTGACGATGTATATCACATCGACAAGACAAAGTTCACCGTTCCTTTCGTTTGCGGTGCAAGAAACCTCGGCGAGGCATTGCGTCGTATCGCAGAGGGTGCCACAATGATCCGTACAAAGGGTGAACCGGGTACTGGCGATGTTGTACAGGCTGTACGCCACATGCGCATGATGCAAAGCGAGATGCGTCGTCTCAAGTCTATGGCTGAGGACGAACTCTTCGAGGCTGCTAAGGAGCTTCAGGTTCCTTACGAGCTTGTTAAGTACGTACACGAGAACGGCAAGTTGCCGGTAGTTAACTTCGCTGCTGGTGGTGTTGCAACACCTGCTGACGCAGCTCTCATGATGCAGCTCGGTGCTGAGGGCGTATTCGTAGGCTCTGGCATCTTCAAGAGTGGCAACCCAGAGAAGCGTGCTGCTGCTATCGTACAGGCTGTTACAAACTACAATGACGCTAAGAAACTTGCTGAGCTTTCAGAGGACCTCGGCGAGGCTATGGTAGGTGTCAACGAGCATGAGATTGAAGTGCTCATGGCTGAGCGCGGCAAGTAATGAGAATTGCTGTATTGGCACTCCAGGGCGCATTCGCAGAACACGAACAGATGCTCCAGCGCCTTGGAGTTGAAACATTCCAGATTAGACAGCTTGCCGATTGGGAACAACCGAAGGATGGTCTTGTCATTCCTGGTGGAGAGAGCACCGTGCAGGCCAAGTTGCTTAGCGACCTGCACCTGCTTGAACCTATCCGCAAAGCTATCAGCGAAGGTTTGCCCGTGTTCGGCACTTGTGCCGGTCTTATTCTTCTTTCTAAGAAGATAGAGGGGGAGCCAGCAACTCGTATATCGACAATGGATACCGAGGTGCTCCGCAATGCTTACGGTCGCCAGCTCGGCAGTTTCTATACCGTTGCGCCGATGAAGGGTGTAGGCGAAGATATTCCTATGACTTTCATTCGCGCGCCGTATATCAGCAAGGTGTCAGGCGACGCAGAAGTGTTAGCTGAGGTTGGCGGACACATTGTGGCTGCACGCCAGGGCAAGCAGCTCGTCACTTCGTTCCATCCTGAACTCAACGAAGACACACGCGTTCATGCGTACTTCCTGAGCATGATTTAATTCATCTTAAATAAAAGAAAGACCTTATCAAGTTTTTGGTAAGGTCTTTTTTTTGTTTTCTCTGCATCATTATTATTCCTGTTGATTTGTAAGAAGACTCCGCCATATCTGTTACATTATTCCGACGGTGATGGAACAACGTTCTATCGCCGTCGGAATAATGCGATATGCTCACCGCAAAATTTGCCCATACCGAAAATAATGTGTAACTTTGCACTCCAAAACTATTAAAGAAGAAAAGGTAATATGATAACAGTTAGCAATCTCGCTATTCAATTTGGCAAGAGGGTTCTCTACAAGGATGTAAATCTCAAGTTCACAGCAGGTAATATTTATGGCGTTATCGGCGCAAATGGTGCCGGTAAGTCAACATTGCTCCGCGCTATTAGCGGCGATCTCGAACCGAACAAGGGCTCAGTTGAGCTTGGTCCGGGTGAGCGTCTCTCTGTGCTTGAGCAGGACCACTTTAAGTTCGACGCTTACCGCGTGCTTGACACCGTGCTCATGGGTCACGAACCGCTTTGGAAGAACATGAAGGAGCGTGAGGAACTCTACAGCAAGCCGGAGATGACAGAGGAAGATGGTGTACGTGCCGCCGACCTCGAGTTGAAGTTTGCTGAGATGGACGGTTGGGAAGCTGAAAGCAATGCTGCACAGATGCTCTCAAACCTCGGTATACCTGAGGCCCTCCATGAGAAGCAGATGAGCGAACTGTCAAACAACGAGAAGGTGCGTGTAATGCTTGCTAAGGCTCTCTTCGGTAATCCAGACAACCTCCTTCTCGACGAGCCGACCAACGACTTGGACCTCGACACCGTACAATGGCTTGAGGAGTATCTGAGCAACGTTGAACAAACTGTACTCGTTGTGAGCCACGACCGTCACTTCCTCGACGCTGTCAGCACACAGACCGTGGATATCGACTTCGGAAAGGTTACGGTGTTCGCCGGCAATTACTCGTTCTGGTACGAGTCGTCACAGCTCGCTCTGCGTCAGGCTCAGAACCAGCGCCAGAAGGCTGAAGAGAAACGTAAGGAGCTTGAGGAGTTCATTCGTCGATTCTCTGCTAACGTTGCAAAGAGCAAGCAGACTACTTCACGCAAGAAAATGCTTGAGAAGCTTAATGTTGAGGAGATTCGTCCGTCAAGCCGCAAGTATCCGGGTATCATCTTCCAGATGGAGCGCGAGCCGGGCAACCAGATTCTTGAGGTTGAGGGCTTGAAGGCTGTTGACGATGATGGTACAGTACTCTTCGACAACGTAAACTTCAACATCGAAAAGGGCGAGAAAGTAGTGTTCCTTAGCCATAATCCGAAGGCGATGACAGCTCTCTTCGAGATTATCAACGGCAACCGCGAGGCTTCAGCAGGTACATTCAAGTGGGGCGTGACTATCACAACCGCTTATCTGCCGCTCGACAATACGGAGTTCTTCCAGAGCGACAAAAACCTTGTCGACTGGCTCTCACAGTACGGTCCGGGCAATGAGGTTGTAATGAAGGGATTCCTCGGACGTATGCTTTTCTCTGGTGAGGATGTACTGAAGAAAGTGAACGTACTCTCTGGTGGCGAGCGCATGCGTTGTATGATTGCGCGTATGCAGCTTAAGAACGCCAACTGTCTGATTCTCGATACCCCGACCAACCACCTTGACCTCGAGAGTATTCAGGCATTCAACAACAACCTCGTTGGCTTCAAGGGCAACATACTCTTCTCGAGCCACGACCACGAGTTTATCCAGACCGTAGCCAACCGAATCATTGAGCTCACACCGAAGGGAACTATCGACAAGCTCATGGATTACGACGACTACATCTACAACGAGGATATCAAGGAACTTAAGGCGAAGATGTACGCCAAAGACTAATTTGACACGACAATATACGTCGTAGATTACACGACAATAGAGATAACATATACATTTTTTGTCTATGTTGTCTCTATTTTTCGTGAAACGCAGTTTTGGCAAGGTATTTGCTTAATAACATATAAATACTAAAGCTTAATATAAAAATGGGAAATAAAGAAGACATAGAGAAAAACATCGAAATCAACGACGAAAACGTTGACAAGAATGTCGTTTCTGAAGAAAATACAGAAAACGCATCTGCAAAGGCTGACAATTCGGCAGACGAAATGACAGCCGAGCCTACTATTGAGGAGCAACTCGAGGCTGCCAAGAAAGAGGTTGAGCAATACAAGGACAAGTATCTGCGTGCTGTTGCAGAATTTGACAACTATCGCAAGCGCACCCTTAAGGAGAAAGCAGAGCTTTTGCTCAACGGTAGCGAAAAGACTGTTTGCGCTTTCCTGCCCATCCTCGACGATTTCGAGCGTGCTATCGCCGACAAGACAGAGGACGTTAACGCCATTAAAGAAGGAATGCAGATTATCTTCAACAAGTTCAACAAGACTCTCGAATCGCTCGGCGTGAAGAAAATCGAAACAGAAGGGAAAGACTTCGACGTCGACTTTCACGAAGCAGTTGCAATGGTTCCGGGTATGGGCGACGATAAGAAAGGTAAGGTTATCGACTGCGTTCAGACAGGCTATCAGCTCAATGACAAGGTTATTCGTCACGCGAAAGTGGCAGTAGGACAGTAATTAAAACCACTTATTCATTAATATATAATGGCAAAGAGAGACTATTATGAAGTACTTGGCGTCAGCAAGACCGCCACAGACGACGAAATAAAGAAGGCGTATCGAAAGATAGCTATCAAATATCACCCCGACCGTAACCCTGGCAATAAAGAGGCTGAGGAGAAGTTCAAGGAAGCAGCAGAGGCTTACGATGTGCTTCACGACCCTCAGAAACGCCAGCAATATGACCAGTTTGGCTTTGATGCTCCTGGCGGCGGATTCGGCGGTGGCGGATTCGGTGGCGCCGGTGGTTTCTCTATGGACGATATCTTCTCTATGTTCGGTGACGTGTTCGGCGGACATAGCGGAGGCTTCGGTGGCTTCGGAGGCTTTGGCGGTGGAGGTCAGCGTCAGAAACCGCAGTACCGCGGTGCCGATCTGCGCATAAAGGTGACGCTTTCGCTCCAGGAGATTGCAACCGGAACCACAAAGAAGTTCAAGGTGAAGAAGGACGTTACATGTACTCATTGTAACGGTTCGGGCGCAGAGAAGGGTAGCGCCAGCGAGACTTGTCCTACATGTCACGGTAGCGGTGTTGTTACTCGCACAGTTCGCACTATGCTTGGCATGATGCAGACACAGTCGGAGTGTCCTACATGTCACGGCGAAGGTACTGTTATCAAGAATAAGTGTAAGGAATGTGGAGGCACCGGCGTCGTTAAAGGCGAAGAGGTAGTCGAGATCAAGATTCCGGCTGGCGTAGCCGAAGGAATGGTTGTAAACGTTCCGGGCAAGGGTAGTGCAGGACAACATAATGGCATTAATGGAGATATTCAGGTGTACATCTCAGAAGAGCCTAACGATACTTTCGTGCGCGATGGCAACGATGTGATTTACAATCTCTTGCTCGATTTCCCTACAGCTGTACTTGGAGGAAGCGTAGAGATACCTACAATAGACGGCTCAAAGGTTAAGATAAAGATTGAACCGGGTACACAGCCCGGCAAGACACTCCGTTTGCGCGGCAAAGGTCTACCTTCCGTTCAAGGCTACGGCACTGGTACTGGCGACCTCGTCGTGAATATCAGCGTATACATCCCGAAGACTCTGTCTAAGGATGAGAAGAAGGCTGTTGAGTCGTTCGCTGGAAGCGACAACTTCAAGGGCGACAAAGAGACCAAAAAGTCAATCTTCGAGCGCTTCAAGAATTATTTCAACTAATAGCAGACGAGTTGATCTTACAAAAATGAATTATCAGGAAACGATAGAATATCTGTTCAATTCGACCCCCGTCTTTGAAAAGGTGGGGGCTTCTGCTTATAAGGAGGGCTTGTTCAATACGGAGGAGCTTGACCGCCATTTCGGCCATCCTCATCGTAAGTTCAAGACTATTCATGTAGCAGGCACCAACGGAAAAGGTTCGTGCTCTCATACCTTGGCAGCAATTCTTCAGTCGGCAGGTTACAAGGTCGGACTTTATACTTCTCCGCACCTTGTAGATTTTCGTGAGCGCATCCGCATCAATGGCGAGTGCATAGACGAGCAATACGTTATCAACTTTGTTGAGCATGAGCGCAACTTTTTTGAGCCTTTACATCCCTCGTTCTTTGAACTCACAACGGCTCTTGCCTTCAAATATTTCGCCGAAAAGAAGGTGGACATAGCGGTTATTGAGGTAGGTTTGGGAGGCAGACTCGATTGTACAAACATTATCACGCCGTTGCTCTCTGTTATCACTAACATAAGTTACGACCATACACAGTTTCTTGGCGACACCTTGGCAAAGATAGCTGCTGAGAAAGCTGGCATCATAAAACAGGGTGTGCCAGTTGTAATAGGAGAGTGTTGTGACGAGACGCGTGAGGTGTTTGAAGCTAAGGCAAAAACAGCAAACGCTCCCATCATTTTCGCAGAAGACAACACGGAAGTACTCGGATGTTCGCTTGAAGAAAATAACGTTATGCATTATGAAACAAAGACATACGGCGTTATTGAAGGCGAACTTTGTGGCGATTATCAGCAAAAGAATACCAATACAGTACTCAACGCTGTCAACCAGTTGCGTGAGCTTGGACTCATTAATAATATCGATTGCGTTACTGCTGGTTTTGCTAATGTGTGTGAAGCAACAGGACTTCTTGGTCGCTGGCAGACATTGTGCAAAACTCCGCTCACCATTTGTGATACGGGACATAACGTAGCTGGTTGGGAATACCTCAGCCAACAGATTGCAAGACAAAATTGTAAGACAAAGCGTATTGTTTTCGGAATGGTAGACGACAAAGACGTACGCCATGTAATGGCGATGTTGCCAAAAGATGCAGTCTACTATTTCTGTAAAGCAACTACTCATCGAGCCATAACTGAAGATAAAATACAGAAGATAGGAGAGGAGTGTGGTCTTCACGGCACATGCTATAGTAGTGTTGAAGCAGCGTATAAAGCCGCTTGCAAAGACGCTACGATTGAAGATTTTATTTTCATAGGAGGCAGTAGTTATGTAGTTGCAGACCTTCTTACCTATTTAGAAAATAACAATTAATTGTTTTTAACGGAAAGCACCAAGTAATTTTGGTGCTTTCTTTTGTGTGTTACATTTTTTTTTGGTTACTTTGCATACAATATAAGTAACTAAAAAACTTAATTTATGATAAACACAACCGAAATAGAAAATATCTGCGGTCTGAAAAGAAGCGATTTTCAGGCTACAGTAGGCGGTAAAGAAACCGACCTTTTTATCTTGAAAAACAATCAGGGCAATGAAGTCGCTATAACAAATTATGGTGGCGCACTCGTTGCTATCATGGTTCCAGATAAGAATGGCAATAGAGCTAACGTGATTCAGGGCCATGATAACATTCAAGACGTTATAAACTCACCCGAACCTTATTTGTCTACACTCGTAGGACGCTACGGCAACCGTATCTGCAAGGGACGTTTTCAACTTCATGGCAAGGAGTATCAGTTGCCTATCAACAACGGTCCGAATTGTCTGCATGGCGGCTTGAAGGGCTTCAACGCAAAGGTTTGGGAGGCTCTCCAGATGAACGAGCACACTCTCGTACTCAAGTATGTAAGTCCTTATGGCGAAGAGGGCTTCTCTGGCGAGATGAAAGTAACTGTTGAATATTCGTTCACAGACGACAACGAGCTTGTTATCGAATACATGGCTACTACAAACAAGAAGACCGTTGTGAACCTCACAAGTCATGGATTCTTCTCACTCGCAGGCATTGCTAACCCGACTCCTTCTATCGAGAATCTTGAGTGCGAAATAAATGCTGACTACTATCTGCCAATTGACGAGACATCAATTCCTACTGGAGAAGTACGTTTCGTAAAGGGTACACCATTCGACTTCCGCACACCGAAGACTGTAGGTCAGGACATTGATGCCGACCATGAACAGATCAAGAACGGCGCAGGCTATGACCATTGCTTCGTACTCAACAAGAAGGAAGAGGGCGAACTCAGCTTTGCAGCACGTATCAAGGAGCCGGTAAGTGGACGTACAATGGAGGTTTACACAACTGAACCTGGAGTTCAGGTTTACAGCGACAACTGGGCTGATGGTTATAAGGGACAGAACGGCGCAACATTCCCACGTCGCAGTGCTATCTGCTTTGAGGCACAGCACTTCCCCGATTCACCTAACCATCCTTACTTCCCATCGGTGGTTCTTAATCCCGGTGAGCAGTACACACAGAAGACAGTGTATAAGTTTGGAGTAGAAAAGTAAACAGACTTTATAGCGGGGGCATGCGGCCTCCGCTATTATGCATAAAACCAATGCGGAAGCTAACCCTTCCGCTACTTTATTGAATGTACTAATCAATAAAAAAAATAACTAAAACAACAAACAAAACAATGGGAAATTCCACAACAAAAAAAGGTAATTTCGTTGCTATTCTTGCAATGATTTTCCTCTTTGCTATGATTGCCTTTGTGACAAACCTTTGCTCACCAATGGCTGTCATTTTGAAAAACAACTTCAGCGTTTCTGATACCCTTGCACAAGTAGGTAACTACGGCAACTTTGGCGCATACTTCCTTATGGGTATCCCTGCTGGTCTTCTTATCCAGAAGTTTGGTTATAAGAAAACAGCTCTTCTCGCCTTGATCGTAGGTATTATCGGTCTTCTTATCCAGTGGCTCAGCGGTTCTATGGGCTTCGTTGTTTACCTTATCGGTGCTTTCATCTCTGGTCTTTGCATGTGTATGCTCAACACAGTTGTAAACCCGATGCTTAACCTCCTCGGTGGTGGTGGCAACACTGGCAACCAGTTGGTTCAGATTGGTGGTGTATTCAACTCTGCTGCTGCAGTTTGTGTTTACATTCTCATGGGCGCACTCATCGGCGACGCAAGCACAGCTAAGGTTTCTGCTGCTACTCCGGCATTGATGATCGCTCTTGCTATCTTTGTTTTCGCACTTGTTGTGATTTTCTTCACCAAGATTCAGGAGCCTGAGCAGCCTAAGGTTGACGCTTTGGCTAATGACAAGTATAGCTGCTTCTCTTTCCGTCATTTCAAGCTTGGTATGCTTGCTATTGCAATCTATGGAGCAGTAGAGGTTTGTCCTCCTACTTATATTCTCGCTTACCTTACTTCTGCCAAGGATGCCGCAAATCCGGGTCTTGCTATGGATGCAGGCTATGTTGGTACTCTTAGTGCTGTATACTTCATCTTCATGCTTATCGGCCGTTTCGTAGGTGGTATGATTGGTGGTAAGGTTTCTGCAAAGGCCATGATTGCTACTGTTAGCTTTGTTGCAATGGTTCTCGTTGCATTAGGTATTATGCTTCCTGTTGAGCAGACCATTAGCTTCCCTGGCATCGACTACACAACTCTCAGCTTGAAGTGGGGAGAGATTCCTGTTGGTATCTTTGCTATCATGCTTGTAGGTTTCTGTGCATCTGTAATGTGGGGTGGTATCTTCAATCTTGCTACAGAGGGTCTTGGCAAGTATACAGCAAAGGCTTCTGGTGCTTTCATGATGATGGTTGCAGGTTTCGCTGTGATGATTGGTATTCAGGGCCTTGTTATCGACCTCACACATAACTATATGGCAAGTTTCATCGTTGTACTCCTTGCTGCAGCATACATCTTCTACTACGCTCTTTGGGGTTCAAAGAACGTCAACACAGACATTCCTGTAGAATAATTGAATATATAAAGGCTTGCTCTTGCGGGCAAGCCTTTTTTCACAAATAAAACATTTATAACTAAAACCTTATTAATTATGGATATCGAATTTGTAAGAAGCCGCTTCATTAAGCACTTCGACGGTAAGACAGGCAATATTTATCAGTCACCAGGTCGTATTAACCTCATTGGTGAGCATACCGACTATAACGGAGGTTTCGTTTTCCCAGGTGCAGTAGATAAGGGCATCATGGCTGAACTTCGTCCGAATGGCACAAATACTGTTATGTGCTACTCAATTGACCTTAAGGACCGTGTAGAGTTCAAGGTTGACGATCCGCAGGGACCACGCGCAAGCTGGGCACGCTACATCTATGGCGTTGTTCAAGAGATGCGTAAGCTCGGTGTTGACGTGAAGGGCTTCAATACTGCGTTTGCAGGTGACGTGCCTCTCGGTGCTGGTATGTCTTCTTCAGCTGCTCTTGAGAGCTGCTTCGCTTTTGCTATCAACGATCTCTTCGGCGATAACAAGGTAAGTAAGTGGGATATGGCTCTTGCTGGTCAGGCTACAGAGCACAACTACTGTGGTGTAAACTGCGGTATCATGGACCAGTTCGCAAGTGTATTCGGTAAGGAGGGTTGCCTCATGCGTCTCGACTGCCGCAGCCGCGAGTTCGAATATTTCCCCTTCAAGCCTGTTGGCTACAAATTGGTGCTCCTCAACTCTTGCGTGAAGCATGAGCTTGCCGGCTCTCCTTACAACGACCGCCGCAACTCTTGCGAGAATGTTGTTAAGCATATCGCTGCTAAGCATCCGGAGGCTCACTTCGAGACTCTGCGCGACTGCACATGGGAACAGCTTGAGGAGGTTAAGGCTGAAGTAGGTGAGGAAGACTACAAGCGCGCTCACTTCGTGCTAGGCGAAAAAGACCGTGTTCTTGCTGTTTGTGATGCTCTTAATGCAGGCGACTACGAGACTGTTGGCAAGAAGATGTACGAAACTCATGAAGGTCTCAGCAAGGAGTATGAGGTTTCTTGTGAAGAACTCGACTTCCTCAACGACATCGCCAAGGAGAATGGCGTTACTGGTAGCCGTATCATGGGTGGCGGTTTCGGTGGCTGCACAATCAACCTCGTAAAGGACGAGCTTTATGATCAGTTCATCGCTGACGCCAAGGCTAAATACTCTGCAAAATATGGCAAGGAGCCGAAGGTAATCGACGTTGTTATCAGCGAAGGTTCACACAAGGTTTGCTAAATTAGCTCTATAACAGTTTCCTAGATTAGCTCTATAATAATATGTGTAAGGGCAATTCAATAGCGATATTGAATTGCCCTTTTATTGTGTCTATATATGTTTTTGCCGTTCGCGTACGGAATCTGACCGGGTCGCGTACGGAATCTGATTGGGTGGCGTACGGAATCGGCATAGACAACGAACGCGAACGATGACTAAAGCCTGCAATACGGCGTGTCATTCTCTTAGAATGAAATTTTCATGAATACTATCAATATTCTGCAAAAGGTAGTTGTGGTTCCTCTTGTTTAGATTTTGATAATAATTTATTTTGGGGTTTATCGTCGCCCAAACTTACACCAAGTCCCATTAACCTTATCGGATGAGAGGCGTTAATCTCTACCTTTTGTAGTAACCCTTTTGCTAAAGGTAGAATCGTATCTTTAGATGTTAGTGGGGTAGCGCAGGTCAGGCTTCTTGTAACTTGCGTAAAGTCTGCGTATTTCACTTTTAATGTAAGTGTGTGACCAGAAAAACCGCTCTTATCAAGGCGGTTTACCAGTTCCAATGTTATGTGGTATAGCTCGATTATAACATTCGATTTCAATGAAAGGTCCTGAGCGAATGTACTTTCGCAACTAACTGATTTTCTATCATTTCGTGCTTCTACTGGACTATCATCAATACCACGTGCATAGTCATAGAACAATTGCCCACGTTTTCCAAACAAACGTGATAGGGTAGACAGCGATTGATTTCGCAACTGCCGAACTTTAAATATACCCAACGAATGCAATTCGAGTGCAGTTTTATGCCCCACAAGCCACAAGTCCTCTACCTTTAACTTGTCTAAAAACGCGATAGCATTATCAGGATGAATGATACATAAGCCGTCGGGCTTATTATAATCGGATGCTATCTTGGCAAGCAATTTACAATAAGATACACCGGCCGAAGCCGTTAAGCCAAGTTCATCTTGAATTGCAGCCTTTATTTCTTTTGCAATGTCTACAGCTAATTCAATACCTTTTTTATTTTGTGTAACATCCAAGAACGCTTCGTCAAGTGATATCGGTTCTATTAAGTCAGTATATCTTTGAAATATATTATGAATTTTATTGGAAATTTCTTTATACCGCTCAAATCGAGGTTCTATTATCAACAAATTAGGACAAAGTCTTTTTGCCATTCTAATAGATCTGTCTCTTATACACATCTCCGAGCCCACGAGACCGATCAGTATCTC
>ENA-OYXI01000030-OYXI01000030.1-human-gut-metagenome-genome-assembly--contig:-NODE-30-length-74905-cov-23.691383_pt1 | contig 74905 bp, 72 predicted proteins | sample MGYA00244217_ERZ653421 | MGnify/ENA primary metagenome ERZ653421 (study PRJEB26926, sample SAMN06165148) | human gut metagenome | biome: ENVO:00009003; feature: ENVO:2100002; material: ENVO:00002003... | reverse complement strand
TCTACACCTATTAAGTCGTCGGCAGCGTCAGATGTGTATAAGAGACAGGTTATTGATGAGTCATGTACTATTGGAATGATTACTAAGATAAATGATGAAGATGAGTCTGATTCTGAATACTCACCAGAGAGTATAAATACGTTCTTACAAAAACATAACATTCTACGTAATAAATCGCAAGAGAGTAAACATGAAGTAAAGTTTAAGCGTACAGAGTATTGTAAAACAATTAGACGTTTTCTAAATAAATTTGTTAAATCTACAAATCAGTACGAAGAGAATCTTCGAGGAGATGATCAAGTATATTACTCTATGCCATATAGAGTGATGATAGATGATATAATCCCTTTACTTGAAAAATACAATATTATAAAGATCATAGAAAATAAGAATTCAAGGCAGTGTACATCAAAGGCATGGGCGTTGGATAAATATGATTTAGATGAAATATATAAGGCCGAATACAATGAAGATTCTCCTTTGTTTAAATTTTGGGAAGAAGCAAGAGCCTTAAAATAAAGAACATATCAGCGCATGTGTGATTAGATAAACAGCATAAATGTTTACTGATTGCCCCCCAGCATTGTATACATGATTTGTTGTATGAATCGGAAAAAACTATTGTCAGAAGTAAAGACTTATATAATCACTAAGGAGAATATACTTGCGATATAGGCCTTAAAATGAAAAGATATATATTGGAGTTTTTTGTCGTATTCATTTTTATCCCGTTAAAACCGGGACATTAACATCAAATAGCCTTTAAAGAGATTGAAATATAGCTCTTTGCTGTAGTGATGTAGACTTGGAATATAACAGTCGTTTGAATTTGACTGCAAAGTTGCAAAATCAAGTCTGTTTTATTCTGATAACTACATAAAAGACTGTATTTCAATTAATTCAAATAAAGATAAGTCCACTTTAACGTGACATCAGTGTCTTACAAAACAAAATTGTTTTTTTTATGAATATTCGCATCTTAATAGATAAGTTAGGTCCTATCACAGATTCTGAGATAACCGTTAAGCCGTTTATGGTTTTTACGGGAGATTCAGGTTTAGGAAAGAGTTATACTGCTTTTTTGGTGTATAACCTAACATCTGCTTTAACAGCATATAGACTTCAAGAGTTTATTACTCAAAAGGTTAAGGGAAGCCATAAAGAACTTGATGTAAAATTCAAAGATTTCAGATTGTGGCTTAATACAAACACAAGTGCTTATATTGGTTATTTGCTCGGTTATAGCGACTTTTCATGTCAAGTGAATTATGTTTTTGATATCGATGATGATTCGCCTCTTAATGTTAAGTGTCTTGATGAAGATGAAAATACCAATTTTAGTCGTTGTAGTATCAACGGAAATATAGAGGTATTTCCAATGCATCTTGCTGACAACGCGTTGTTAATGAGTATAACTCTTGCTAAATATCTTTCAAATCAAATATTTGGCTTGTATTATGTCCGTCAACTATTACTTCCTCCAGCACGTGCTGCTTTTATAGGGTCGAATATGACCACTTCTATAGGAATGTATAGAGAATTTTTGCGACAGTTTGATGATCTGAAGACTCCAACACGCATGGCTGCTCCAGATTTACAACTTTATTCCAATTATATAGCTAAACTTGTTGATGGCAAAATTGTTGTAGAAAATGGAAATATTTTTATTATGTTTAATTCTGGTGAGAAAATTCCAGTTTCTGCTGCAGCTTCATCTGTAAAAGAACTAATGCCGTTCTTATTGCTCTTCCAAAATGGAAAAAGTCTTTATAATAGTATGTTGTTCGAAGAGCCAGAGGCACATGTTCATCCTAAGAAGCAATCCATTGTTATGGATATGCTTACAAGGTGTATAAATAATGGTATGATGATACAAATGACCACTCATAGTGACTATATGCTGAATAGAATGAACCAGTTATTGTTGCTTGGGGAGATACGTAAGGCATCGAATAAGGATTTTGAACAGTTCTGTGAAAAGCATCACCATAACAAGAAGTTGTATTTGGATAAAATTAACGTGGGAAGTTACTATTTTAGGCGTGATGGTGATATTGTTAAAATAGAAGAACAGAATCTACAGGCAGGTTTGCCAATGAATACTTTCGAAGAAACTGTTAGAAATCAGATGGCTTTGTCTGCGATACTTGATGAGCTTGCTGAAAATTTAGGAATTGATATTGAAATATAAGCTCATTTATTTATGAACAAGGTAATATCAGAGTTTAACCAATTATATCCAAAATTCAAGGCCCAACCTTTTAATACACAGTGTGAAATTATTGAAACGAATGCAAGGCAATATGATTTTAAACGGTTAGTTGTCAAGAATATCAATGGATATGTTTTTCCACGTGATTTGGCTCAGGCAACAGTCTCATTCTTTGACAGGGCTGGTAGTCAAGACCCTATGAAATTTAATTGTGATGGGATATTTTGTGCGGAAGTTAATAATAAGAAGTGTTTGTTCTTGTGTGAATTAAAGAGTACCTTTGATTCGTCCCAGATTTTTCATGCTAGAGAACAGATAATTGGTTCTTTATTGAGACTCAAGGCAAAAACTAGTATTTTGCAAACGCACCTTGATTGGGAATATCATGGAGTTGTTGTTTCTTTTAAGCCTACGGATATCCAATTAGTAGCAGTAAACAAGTTGAATAGTAATGATGGTAGGTTTGCCAAAGCTTTGACTTCTTTAAACCATAAGGTTATTAAAAAAGAAAATGCCAATAAATATTATTATCCGTTATCAATTCCTGATTTAAATATACATTATGTGGCTGTACCAGATCGGCAGACTGAATATGAGATGGACATGCATACATTAATAAATCTGTAAGTTTTTAGATGAATCTAAATGATGTTGAAAAGCCTTTTGTTATATGGAGTACCAATAAAATATAATATAACTATTCGAATCTCGGAGCAAAAACTGTTTGGCGGACTTCTTTCAAGGAAATTACCAGACTATGTGACCTTAAGCAAACGTTGTTGATGACAAGTATAACTATGGACAAAAAAGAAACACTTATATTTAATAAAGTCGAAGTGGAAGGTTTTTCTTCTAAAGAACAGGTTGTAGAAAAAATGCGTCGAAAGATGTATAATGATAAAAATGGCCTTGGCTTTACAAATATAACGGTAGAAGACAATATCGTGTTTGCCACTATTCTACTTCGCACCCCTTCTTATATACGCAGTTATAATGAGAAGGAAGGAGTATTTGTGCAACAAGTTGTTAACATCTATGGAGAATTTGAAGTTGCTTTTGATATTGATCATAGATTGTTATTCTCTACTTCTCCTTCAGCAAAGTTTAGCAAGGCAAAAACTCTATTAAGAGAATGTTTCGAGAAGAAGATAACTTTTCAGAATATAGAAATGACAGCTGTAAATATGCTCAATAGAATACAATGTCAAGGTATGACTCCATATATAATGGATTTATCAATTAAAAGGTATAGAAGTCCTGAAGGTGCTATTGGGCGATACTCTGCCCATATTGAGGACTGTTCCGTTGGAGAAGAATTGTTGTTAAAATATTCAGATAGTATCAATAAAATAACGATTTTAGTTAAGTCTGATATATACCCTGATTTTATTTTGTCAATAGCTTCACAAAATTCATTTACCATAAAATGTGAAGAGAATTATTATTGGCAGATTATCAATCAATTAAAAAGTAATTTATAATGGAAGATCAGCACTATAATGGGGACGTATGGAATAAAGAAATCTTTTCTTTATTCAAACTTTTAGGATGGAAACGTATTGGGGATTTCGACATGGATGTAACTGGAGATGATGGTAAGAAGATGGGTATAGATACTGTTGTTTCCTTTGAAACGCCATTGAAGACTAAACCTCAGCTAGCTATTTTGGAAGCTAAGAGATATCAAACAACAAGTTTTACAAAGACTTTGTTACAAGACTGGCTAACAAGGTTGGATACAAAGTTGTTGAAATTACGAAATTCGGATAAATTCTATGAAACGTTCCCTTCCACAGCAGATTGTACGATTGCTGATGTAGGTATTATTGGAATTTGGTTTCATGACACAGATAACTATAAAGCATTTCAACCGAAATTCCAAGAATATTTGTCCCAAGTAGGTGTTTCTACGAGAACGAGAAAAGCCGGTTTGAACAAGATATACGTGATGGATAATACTCGTTTCATGAAACTCTTTTCACTACAAACAGAAATAAACTCTATAAAGAGTAAAGGTGATTTGAAATTCACTTATTCTCCTCGTTTTAACAATGAAGAACCGTTATGGAAATCTTCGACTCTAACTATTGAGTATATGTTTTCGGATATAATATTTGCAGAACAGCGAGTTAAAGAAAACGAGAAAGAAAAGACTTTGTCTTATATTTTCTATTTTGGAGACATGAAATACAATAGTTTTGAAATGTTGAAGTCTGCATATTCAAAAACAATAGCATGGGACCGTTCGAAAGAGATCTTACTTTATGTCTATAATCCTGATGATGAATTCCGTAAGTTAGAGGATGATATAAAGGATAAAATCTTTGATAAATTTGAAATATCTATAAAGAAAATGTTGCCAAGTAATAATATACCTAGTTTTATAGTAAACGCAGAATAATAATGAAAAGTAGTGTTTATCCAGAAAGGTATGAGATAAAGGAAGTATGTGAGAATTTTATCAAACGTCGCACATTAAATACCTTTATGCAAGAACGTGGTATATTCGCAATTAATGCCTCTACGGAAGATGTTAGTACTATTTTGTCTAATATCGTTTGGGATGCAGTGGCAATTGAGGATTTAAGAAGAACCGCCTTTCAATGTTCTAATAAAAATTCTTTGTCTGGTTTTACTGTGAGTTCGTCTTTAAATGAATTCTCCATCAAGAATGTTTATGAAACAGCAAGAGACAACGATAAGGTGCTGTGTTCTAAAGGATATCAACTTGGATTTTTGGCTAAAGAAACTCGAGAAGACGGAACAGACGTGTTTAAAGGACAGTTGGACTATGAAATTCGTCGTCCAGGTAGAATACAGTTTATAGATAAAGAAGAAGGTCACTGTGAATTTCGAATGTTTGAAAAGAAAGTGGGAGTTTGGCAAGTAGAGGTCGATGGCACACGTACGAATGATGGAAAGGAAGTACAAAGGTTATTCTCCCAGTTACTCAACAAAGACAGAACTACCATGCATTTTCTCAACATTGATAATTTGAGAGATAAGCAAACCATTCTATTCTTTGATGAAGTAATAAAAAGAGGTTTGTCTGATGAATGGCATTTCAATGATGTAGTGGCCTTGACATTCCGTAGAGGACGTGATGAAATAGTTGAAGAAGAAAATGATAATGAAGAGCAAACATCCCAGCCAACTTTAACAGGTATTCGTCAGGCTATACTTGAAGGTGGGCATCTTAGAGATGATGCTTTTGTTAGAAGATTTGAAGAAGATGGTTGTGTTTTTGCAGCTATGACATTAGCTTTTCAAAATACCACAAAACCTGAAGTAATTCATATCCGTGCAGAGTTTAAAGGAAATCCCAAAATCTTTGAGGTATCAATTGTAAATTCTTATGTATGTGAAGGAACTGATGGAAAATTAATAACACGTCTTTTGTCCGCAAAACGGAACTTGCAGATACGTTCTGAATTATGGAATAATTCAAGAAACATTTATGATGAAATTCTTTCTGGAGAAATTAAAAATCAATAAACAATTAGCCAACAATCATCATGATGTATGAATTACAGAAAGCATTTGACAAGGAAGTGTTCAAACTTCTTCTAAAGACTGATATACAGCAGAGGTTTGCTGAGCCGGAGGCAAGCAGACTCTGCCAGCAGGTTGATGACGCCGCAATACTTGCTGATCTTTTAGAATATATGGCGAAAGAAATGAGGAATCAATAATTAGTAATACTATTAGTATTCTGTTAAACTCGGGATCAGTTAAATATTATTCAAATAACCATTTAAAAGGATGATAAAGTTCTTTGATATTAGTGATGTAGACTTTGAATATAGCAGGCATTTATATGATGCTGCAAAGTTACGAAATTAGGTGCGTTTTATTCTAAGATACCACTTAATAGACTGTGTTTAAATTAATTCAAAGAACGATTAGTTCACTTGACGGGATAGTAGTGATTATTAATAAAAAACAATTGTTTGTATGGAAATATCACAATTATATCAGCCAGAAATTGTTTCAATGATATTGTCTTTGGCAATGTGTTTTTTGTACACATTGATGAAGCTGTATGTGAAAAACAGTCCTGATAAGTATGATAAAGCAAAAGCCTTTTTGGAGTTTCCTATAAATTTGTGCTGCATATTTACCACAGCATTAGTTGCGGTTGAAATATCGAAAGGCATAGAATTTAAAATTGCTATAATCATGTTTGTTTTAGCAACAATAATCTCTTTTGTATGTTGTATTTTTAGGAAAAATGCCAATGTGTCCTTATTAAAAGAGAGTGCCTGGTTAAGCCTTATATGGTGGGCAATATTATATTGGGGACTATCTCTAAGTTTTGGAAGCGTATTGATAATTTATAATTTGATGTAAATGGAAAAAATTGATATATCTTTAATCGTAATCGCAAGTTCTGTAATTACGAGTATTATTGCCGTTTATTTTACGCTACGTCTACTTTTTAGGGAAAAGAAACATTCGAAAAGACCGATTGATATTTCAGACGTACGTAATCATTTAGAGAATAAAATATATGATTATTCAGAAGTTCTAAATTCCGACCCTTTAAGATTTGCAAATACGAACCATTTGTTTATAGGATGTGGTAAAAAGCGTTTGGGGTTAAATACCCATCTCAAAGACGATTCTTTTTTTTATGATTTGGGCATAAATTTACAGTCTTTGTATGTAAAAAAGCAAATGGCACTTTGCTTGATGCCTTTCAATAAAAGATTTGATAAGACTTATGATATAATCAAAAAATCTTGTAAACAATGCAATTTTGATTGTTTTCGAAGTGATGAGCCTGTCACTCCTGGTCTCATTTTAAAACAGATTGTTGAAATGATTCTTGAAGCACAAATTATCATTGCTTTGATTGATGGTCGAAATCCAAATGTCTTTTATGAAATAGGAATTGCTCATGCTTTGGGCAAAAATGTTATATTAGTGTCTGATTATAATGATAATCAAATTCCTTTCGATTTGCGTTCAAACAGATTCGTACTGTACCATGGTGAAAAAGAACTAGAACAAAAGTTAATAAAAACTCTAAAAGAGCTGCGATAAATGGAAGAGTCCCAGAAGTTAAAAATCATTTCAGTAATTAGGCAAAGAATTGGACGCATCGAGTGTCCAATGTGCCATAATCATAAATTTGAGGTATTGGAAGGCTATATGTCTGATATGCTTCAAGACGATTATAAAAATTTAGTGATAGGTGGTCAAACAGTACCTTCCATAGTATTGGTTTGTACAAATTGTGGTTTTGTCAGTAAACATGCTTTGGGAGCATTAGGACTGATTGAAAATGGTTAAATACAAGGGAAAACAAAACTGATGAATTTCAACGACATACAAATCATAATCATGGCTGGCGGCGTAGGCAGCCGCTTCTGGCCAATGTCAACCCCCGATTACCCAAAGCAGTTCATTGATGTGATGGGTGTCGGTCGTTCCCTCATTCAATTGACAGTAGATAGATTGAAGCCAATCTGTCCTGTAGAGAACATGTGGGTTGCAACAAACGAGAAATACATCAGCATAGTCAAGGAGCAAATCCCTGACATGCCTGAAGATAACATATTATCAGAGCCGGAGGCTCGCAATACGGCTCCATGTATTGCTTATGCCTGTTGGAAGATCCAGAAGAAGCATCCTGCAGCCAACATCGTGGTGACACCATCCGATGCTCTGGTGATCAATACCACCGAGTATCAGCGAGTATTGAGCAAGGTATTGAGCTATACTTCCGACAAAGAAGCAATTGTGACCATTGGCATCAAGCCAAGTCGCCCAGAAACAGGTTATGGCTACATCGCCACAGCCGACCTCACGGACGTAGACGAGATATATAAGGTGGAAGCCTTCAAGGAGAAGCCCGACCTCACCACCGCCGAGCACTACCTTGCCGCTGGCAATTACTATTGGAACGCTGGCATCTTCGTATGGAACATTGACACCATCAGTCGAGCCATCCGCACGTTCCAGCCCAAGCTTGCAGCCATCATGGACGAGATGGCACCATCATTTTACACCGACAAAGAAAAAGAGGTCGTAGGCCGACTCTTCCCTACCTGCGACAAGATCAGCATCGATTATGCAGTAATGGAGAAGTCGAAAGACATCTACACCCTCCCCGCCGAGTTTGGCTGGAGCGACTTAGGCAGTTGGGGCAGCCTCCGCACCCTGCTCCCACAGGATGAGGTTGGTAATGCCAAGGTAGGCAAGGACATTCGATTGTATGAATGTAAGAACTGTGTGGTTCATGCTGCCGATGAAAGTAAGGTGGTAGTTCAGGGTTTGAATGGTTATATTGTAGCAGAAAAGCACGGACAATTGCTTGTCTGCTCATTGAAAGAAGAACAGAGAATTAATGAGTTTGGAAAATAACTATAATGTACATGATAAAGAATATTGATTATGAAGGTAACAAAATATGAGATAGATATGCTCGGTGTTGGTGCTGCTGATGCTTTCTTGATACATTTTTTTGATGAGAATGAAACTCAATATGTAATCTTGGTTGACGCTGGTTACTATGATAATGGTAAAGATATTTGTGATTTCATTGTAAAACGGTATGGAACGTATACTATAGATTTGGCTATATGTACCCATTGTGATGATGACCATTATGGAGGATTTATCTATATTTTACAAGAAATGCTTATTCATCCTCAAAAAAGTGTTGATATTAAGAAAATCTTAGTGAATGATCCTGGTGATTGTATAACAGAAGAAGATGTAAAATGGTACGAGAATAGAGATAATGTAATAAAAGAGGCTCGTACAGTATATGATAGTCATGGGACCAATCTATTGGAGTTGATAGGTGAAGTTAAGAAAGAACGTACCCTTGTGTCAGAACAAGCTTTTTCTGATGGACATTGTTATGAGTTTGAGGGTATCATATATATAATTGCTCCATCATCATCATTTTATAGGAATCAGGCGTTACAATTTAGAAATAAATTGCAAGCGTATGATTATGTATTGAAAGAAGATGAGGATGATGCTATTGAAGTTCCCGAAACGAAAACGATTTACAGCAAGAAATTAATAGGTAAAGACCCTTCTTCGCACAATAAAAGTAGCATCATGTTTTTGTTTAAGCCAGACGATGGTAGGAAATTTTTATTTACTGGTGATGCCGATGGTGATGCTTTCGATAATATTGCCTACCAATCTGATATGGAACAAATAAAAGAAATTTATTGGTTGAAACTTCCCCATCATGGTAGTGCTTATAACGTCACCAATGATATGGTTAATCATTTGAAACCTAAGATAGCATATGTATCTACTGAAAAGTATGGACATTATCTTGATAAAGCTGTAGTCGGGGCTTTCAAAAAGGCTGGAACGAAAATATATTCCACTCATAATACAATGAATGTTTGGCATCATTGTAATACAGATGGCAGAGATGATTATTCAACTGCTGATCCAATTTAATTAAATTAAGTTGTCATAATATTATGGATAAAGATAATAAACGAATCGGTCTTGCTCTATCGGGTGGAGGTTATAGAGCTGCTGCTTATCACATAGGTACATTGAGGGCGCTTCATAAATTGGGAATATTGGAGAATGTTGATGTAATTTCATCTGTTTCTGGAGGCTCTATTACTGCCGCTTATTATGCATTAAATAAGAAAAAAGGATATGAAGAGTTTGAGAGAGACTTCATCGCAAGTCTCAAACACAATGTCCTTTGGTTAGCTGTAATTGAAATCTTATCAGCATTTGGTATTGCGATTTTGTTTGCTTATATAACACCTTGTGGATTTGAGTGGCTTACTATAATTGTAGAGATACTTGTGTTATTGATGCTTGGATATTATATATTGCCTGTTAGTAGGTTGATAGAATATGCATATAATTTGCAGTTTTTCAAAAAGGCAAAATTGTCTGCACTTCCTCCAATACCAATCCTTGCAATTAATGCTACAGATTTATCTACAGGTAATCAGTTTACTTTTTCGCAAGACAGGATGGTATGCTATCCTTACAAAAAGTGTCTGCAGTTCAATACTGAGAATTTTCCATTGGCAAAGGCGGTAATGGCCTCCTCTTGTGTGCCATTTGCTTTTTCGCCTATTAAAATTGGTAAAAAATATCAAACAGGGCAATGTGATAAAAGTCCTTTATTGGTAGATGGAGGTCTGTATGATAATCAAGGTGCTCATAAATTTGAGGGTCACGATAGACATTTTTTTGTTGATTATGCCATTGTGAGTGATGCTGGAAATACAAAAATATCTTCAAAATGGTGTGTAAATTTATTTTTGACATTAAAAACAACGTCTGGCATCTTGATGCGTCGCATCAAGAATTTCCAACGACAACACAATAGTTATATTCCAGACTATAAGAAAAAGGTATTGTATGCTTATAATGATTTAATGTGGGATGAGTATGAAACATTTCCTTGGCGATTTGTACAAAACATCAAGGCTGGTTATATAACCAAGCAAGTTCTAGATGCGCATGGAATAACTAACGAAATGCTTTCTCAATTAAGTGATGTCCAGACATCAGAAGATGCTTTCAAAGAGATACTTTCATTGGTTGAGAAAAATATAGGTTGGGAGAAACTTTTGAATCGAATACCTCAAAATCATAGGATAGCAGAGGATGTTGGAACAAATTTAATTGGGCTTTCTGAGAAGAAAATCAAAGCTCTTATTGAGCATTCAGAGTGGATGACAGAGGTACAAATCCGTTTACATCTTCCTTTCTTAATTCAATAATAATTTATTTTATGTCAAATCAAACATCAGATAACAACAAGCGAATAGCAAAAAATACGCTCCTTTTATATGTCCGAATGCTTTTTATGATGCTTGTGTCGCTTTACACAAGTCGGGTCATATTGAACTCATTGGGAGTTGAGGACTTTGGAATATACAATGTAGTAGGTGGCGTAGTTAGTATGTTCACACTCATATCAGGTTCCATGTGCGCAGCCATAAGTCGTTTTATAACATTTGAATTAGGAAAAAGAGAAAAAAACAGATTAGGCGAAGTATTCTCTGCATCTGTGACAATACAACTTTTATTAGCATTGTTAGTTGTAGTTTTACTAGAATCTATTGGAGTTTGGTTTCTAAATTATAAAATGACAATTCCGATGGAGAGACTTGTACCTGCTAATTGGGTTTTACAATTTTCGCTAGTTACTTTTGTTTTGGGATTGATTGGTGTGCCATATAATTCAGCACTTGTTGCACATGAGAGAATGTCGGTCTTTGCATACTTTAGCATATTTGAAGCAATCGGCAAACTCTTGATATCTTTTGCCATTATTTGGTCGCCAATGGACAAGTTGGTGTTTTATGCCGTGTTGATGTGTGTGTTGGCAGTATGTATGCAAATTGCATATCTTCGATACTGCAAGAAACATTTTGAGGAATGTACCTATCATTTTCATTGGGATAAGGAAATCTTAAAGAAAATATTTGGATTTGCAGGATGGAATTTTATTGGTGCATCTTCTGCGGTATTGAGGGATCAGGGAGGAAATTTAATAATAAACCTTTTCTTTGGCCCTTCGGTAAATGCGGCAAGAGGTATAGCAGGACAGGTAAATAATGCAATATCAGGATTTGCGTCTAACTTTATGTGGGCACTCAATCCACAGATAACCAAATCGTATGCTTCTGGTGACAAAGATTATATGATGACCTTAATATATCAAGGTGCTCGCTTGTCATTCTACATGCTTCTTTTACTATCGTTGCCTGTTATTATTAATACTCATTACATCTTGGTACTTTGGCTGAAACTTGTTCCGGAACATGCTGTGCCTTTTATTCAGTTGACACTAATATTTGCCATGTGTGAGTCTATTTCTAATCCTTTAATAACGGCGATGTTGGCTACAGGAAACATTCGAAATTATCAGATAGTTGTTGGTGGTTTGCAAATGCTTAATTTGCCAATCTCTTATTGGTGTCTTCGTTTGGGGGCTAGTCCAGAAAGTGTATTGATAGTGGCGATAGTCATTTCACAGTGTTGTTTGGCTGCTCGTCTTTATATGTTGAGAGGTCTTATAGGTTTGTCGGTAATCCAATATGTAAGAAAAGTTTACCTCAATGTGATAATGGTTTCTGTTTTGTCTTTAATCGTGCCATTTTTTACCTTTAGGTTCTTTACAGAATCTTTTTTGTCATTTGCTATTTTGACAGCCTTGACTCTGACGTGTACTTTGTTTGTTGAATTCTTTATTGGGTGCAATCGTAAAGAACGTGCATTTGTATATAAGCGAATTTCTGATATTCGAAATCGAATTTAAGATAATGATAAAAATTACTAATCCAACTGATTGCTGCGGATGTACGGCATGTGCCAGTATATGCGCTCATGAGGCAATTACAATGAAGCCAGATGCTCTTGGCTTTCTTTATCCAGAAGTGGATAAGGAAAAGTGTGTGGACTGTGGCTTGTGTGAGAAGGTATGTGCCTTTAATGATAATTATGACACCAGCCTAAATATCGACAAGCCTTTGGCTTATGGTGCTCGCCATAAGGATATGGATGAGGTGGAGACCAGTCGTAGTGGTGCTGCTTTCATTGCCATTTCTGATTATATATTGGAACAGGGCGGTGTTGTCTATGGAGCCGGTTACACGGGTCATTTCCGAGTAGTTCATAAGCGTGCAACAACTAAAGAAGAACGTGATGAATTTAAAGGTAGTAAGTATGTGCAAAGCGATATGACAGGCGTGTTCCGTCAGGTAAAGCAAGATTTGCGTGATGGGTTGACTGTCTTGTTCTCAGGTACACCTTGCCAGACATCAGGCTTGAATTCATATGTAGGCAAGCGATTGAGAGAGAATCTTTTCCTTGTTGATATTGTTTGCCATGGCGTACCAAGTCCATATATGTGGAGAGATTATATAGCTTATTTAGAAAAGAAACAAGGGGCTCCTATAGTATGGGTTAACTTTAGAGATAAGCAAAAGTATGGTTGGGGGGCCCACCATGAAACGTTTAAATTTAAAACGGGGGAGACTGTCCGAAAACTCACAAATTAGAAAGCGTGAACTTTCAATTTGCAACCGATGATAGTACTTTCTCTCAATTGAGGAGCTGTTTTGATTTTGTTTGCCGTATAAAACAACAAAATCATGATACTACAGTTTCAGATTGAAAGGAAAAACAAAATCGAAAATAGTTCTCGGACGGCCTGGGGGGGGCAAAATGAGCTTTACATTTCTATTCTATAAACATATTATGTTCCGCAAATCCTGCGGAAATTGCCATTTCACCAATACCAAGCGACCAAGTGATATTACCATTGCGGACTTTTGGGGATGGGAGAAGACGGAGGCGACCTTTAATGCTGATGATAAAGGTTGTTCTTTGATTCTTATAAATACTGAGAAAGGCAAGGAATTGTTTGATGCTGTAAAAGAACGAATGAATGTTATTCCTGCACAATTGGATGATTGTATACAACCCAATATGCAACATCCTTCATCTATAGACCCTCGAAGAAATCAATTTGAAAAAGAGTACGAAAAACGAGGTTTTGAATATGTATATTTTAAATATGGTGAAGAAGGTTGGCGATATAAACTTCGTAAGTTCTTTAAGGATATACATATTTGGTTAGGCGCAAAGAAAAATATTTTTTTAAAGAAAATCAAATGAAAATAGGAATATTGACTTTTCATAGAGCATATAATTATGGAGCAGTTCTGCAATGTTATGCTTTGCAGGAAACATTAAAAAATAAAGGGTATGACGTATATGTAATAGATTATAAGCAACCTGCAATAGAGAGCAATCGTAAAATATTTGATCTTAAATACTTAGACAGAAATAAAAGACATCCAGGTAATATCATTAGATATTTACTTCATATTCCTATTGCAATGATGGAACATAGGAGGATTGATCATTTCGTGAAAAAGTATTTGAGATTAACAGCTCCGTGTCATGATTATGATATACCAACAGATTTTGATGCATATATAATAGGCAGTGATCAACTATGGAATTTTGACCATACAGGAGGAATGGATAAAGTCTATTGGGGAAATTTTAAGCATAATAAAGACGCCAAGTTATATACATACGCTGTTAGTACCAAATGTTCTTGTTTGGAATTTCTTGACGATATCAAATTAAAAGAAGTATTAAAACGCTTTTCTTTTGTATCCTTACGCGAGGAGGATACAAGAGAAATGCTGTATGACAAGACTGGACAAACTGTAAGGGTAGATATTGATCCGACTTTGTTGGCGAATAAAAATATCTGGGACAGAATGATAAACTCAAAATGGAGTCAAAGATCATTTTTAGCATTTTACCAAGTAGGGCGTTCAGGACAACATAAACAGATAGTTTTGCAACACGCTTCTATTTTGGCAGAAACTATGGGAATTGAACTAATAGACTTATCTGACTACAAGTATTCACCTGAGGATTTTATCTCTATCATAAGATACGCTCAATGTGTAGTTACTACTTCTTTTCATGGAACAGCTTTCGGTTTGATTTTCCAAAGACCCTTATTGGTGTATCGCTTGAATGACGGCAATGATGGTCGTTGTTTAAACATATTGTCAATGCTAGGTCTTTCGCATTGTATCATGGATTTGGATCAACCTGCAAAAATTCAAAAAATAAATTATTCAGATGTTGCAAATAGACTAAAGACTTTTCAATCTGCATCATTTGAATATATTGATGGTATAGGCTGATAATTATTCTACAGGATAAATAGAAGTAAAAACAAGTAAATGAGTTGAATGAAATTGGAACGTTAATATGGAAACTTGTAATAATGCAAAATATATAAGTTTGATTATTGTAGATATAACAAAATAATTATAGTTAATGCTTTACAATATCGTTTGCATAGCCGACGAGGCGTACGCACAGCATACTGCCGTGATGCTTGCTTCTCTCTTTGCCCACAATCGTGACAAGCAGTTTCGGGTGTTCTTGATGACATACGCCATGTCGACAGAAACGAAGAGACGATTGTCTGAGGTGGTGAAGGGACATGGCGAGCTGCATATCCTTGAGGATGACTACAAGGATTCTGGTATCAATGCCTTGAAGACGGAGACAAGCACTAAGGCTTGGAATCCTATCATGTATCTTAAACTGTTGATACCACAGAAATTCCCATTGGATGTGGAGCGTTTCCTATTTCTCGATGTGGATATGGTTATTAATCATTCTATTGACAAATTGTATGATACAGATTTGAAAGGCAATATCGTGGCTGCTTGTGATGACTATAAGTTTCAAGCAGCTCATCGTCAACGTCTTGGATTGAATGAGGATGACTTGTATGTGAATAGTGGCGTGATGGTCATTGATTTGAAGGCTTGGAGACAGAAAGAAAACGTTTGTCCGATGATAGAGTTCTTAAAGGATTATAAGAATGTCCTGAACAATGATCAGGATGGATTTGCATTATACTTTAAGGGGAACATAATGCTGTTGCCAAATAAGTGGAATGTCACTACTTTCTATTTTGAGCAGGAACCAAGGATATTAGATAAATATCTTTATGAGGTGGATGTCTTGCGTCAAAATCCATACATAGTTCATTTTTGTGAACCTATCAAACCTTGGTTTGCAGACTGCAAGCATCCTTATCGTCATCTCTATCGCCAGTATTTGTTGATGACACCATGGAAGAAATATCGCTTCCCTTATTTCGAAAGTCCTTTGAGTTTGTTGCATTGGAAGAATGAAATGAAATATTGGCTGAATAGATGGGGAGTGAGAAAAGAGGCAATGGCAATGGTGTATGTTCCACGTTGAGGACATCCCTCTCATCTGAAATGTTAAAACACCGAAAACCTATTCAATTATTTATCTATAATTGTGTGGAATTCAAAGAAAAAGATTATTTTTGCATAAAATAAGAAATAAAATAATGAAGATAGATAATTTACATTTACATAATTATAGAAACTACAGGGATTTTTCTGTGGATTTCGGTTCTAAGGCAACCATTTTCATAGGTAAGAATGGTTCGGGTAAGACCAATATGATAAAAGCCATCAAGCAATTGTTGAGTTTCGTCTTTTCTCATCGGAGAGACGAACCTCAATATGAATTTATATCTTCCTCCGACAGAAACGTTGTTAGTTTTAAGGCTTTGGATGCTCGTTATGGAAAAGACGAGGACGAGGATGAATATAACTATCATTATCCTATAGTCAATACTCTGTGTGCCACATTGAGTAATGGTGAGCAATTGGATTGGACTTTCGAGAAAGATTCTTTGACCAACGGACTAAAGGATTCGCTTTACAGAAAAGCAAACTTAGAGTTTTGGAGAGTATATAAAAACGGCAAGGATGAACTACCTGTTTTTGCGTATTTCTCAGATTCTTATCCTCATGTCAATTTGCAATTGTCAACTAACATGAAAGAATTGCTGGAGTCTGGTAACCCGTTGCCTCGTAATGCTGCATATTTCAAATGGGATGATGACAAGAACTGTACGGAGATATGGCTTCAGTATTTCATCATGCAATATAAAAAAAGTCGTTTGCAGAATAGTAAAGAGGCTACTCACTTTATTAATGCCATACGAGCGGTGTTGGTAAAATGTTCTCAACCTGTGTCTGAATATAACCCAGATACAGACATCGTGTTAAGGGACATTTTGCTTGATTTCAGAGGAAAAAGCGAAGTGGTTGTGTTGGAATATGAAAACGGAACGCAAATACCATTTACAGAGTTGCCTACAGGTTACCTTCGTTTCTTCTCTATGGTATTTGACATTGCATGTCGTGGATATTTATTGAATAAAGACTGCAATCCTGACGGCGTAGTGCTGGTGGATGAGTTGGATTTGCACTTGCATCCATCGGTAGAACGTACCATACTGAAACGCCTGCGCACTACTTTTACTCGTGTGCAATGGATTGTCTCTACCCATTCTCCACTTGTGCTTTCTGCCTTTGAACAGAAAGATGGCAGTAATGTTATTTACAAAATCTCAAAGGAGAAAGATGACGTGGTACTTGTCCATGTAGCAAATATGCAAGGTGTAGATGCCACGACAGGATTGAAATATACTATGGATACTCCTGATGACGATAGTAGATTGAATGACTATAAGGAGGCTTATGACTTTTGGAAAGCTAAAGGTGATGCAGAGAAAGTTGCCAACTTAAAGGAAATGATAAAGAATATCGTGGGCGAGAATAGTCTGTTCTTTCAAATGTTGAAGTAAGATGAAATACATAGATAAATCATTGGATAAACAAAAGGGAGAACAGGTTGTAACGGAGTTCTTGGACTGCTTTTATAAGAGGACAGGAACTTATCCTGATGATATGTATAATGCTTTTAGTATAGAGATTGATGATGCACATGGGCATGTCAAGTTTCGCCAAAGGCTTATAGATGAAATTTTGAACCCTGAGCAAGATGGGCGATGCTGTTATTGTATGAGGAAATTGTCAGCATGTCTCACTACGACGGTTGAGCATATAATGCCCAATCATGCTGAAAATAAGAGGGAGTTGGATGAGTATCGAACCAAACCAACGGTACTTGATAACTTGCCTCATCCTGCTGATTTTAAGAAGATGAATCCTATTGCATTTCCGCCGCATCCACATCCAATCGCTTATCAAAATTTGGTGTTGTCGTGTGATGGGGATTTGTTCAAGGAAAAGATGAAACCTGTATGTTGTAACTTAAAAAGAAAACATACTTTTCTTCCTCCATTTGTCTTGTATGAAAATATTGAACAAACTTTTGAGTATATGCCAGATGGGACAGCAGAATGGACTGAAGACCCAGAACCGCCAGAGTCGAGAAATAATGCTATAAGGATACTTGGACTTAATAGGTCGATATTGAAAATGGTAAGAAGGATTTGGTTCTTCTGTAATGATAATGGAATAGATCCTCATACTGCAAAGAAAGAGGTTGTTGTTAATACCATGATGGGATACATTGCTTCTCCTGATACATCTGAAAGAGAAACAAACATGTTGTTGAATTTCAAAATCAGCAAATATTGGGAACTTCTTTTGGAATATGATGCTTTTGCAGCAATAAAGCATCGCTGATTATACCTTGAAATATACTATACGAAAAGCACAGTTTGAAATAGAATCAGAATTTTATGCATAATTATTAGGGTGGCAAGTTTGCTGATAAAAGTAAACTTGCTAACTCTGATATACCATTGTTTCTTATGAAGAATATTTGTTTTACAATACGCAATATAGATTGCGGAGGAGGTACAGAACGTGTTGGTTTGCGTCTTGCGAATGCCTTAGCTGAGTATGGTTATAACGTTTGGATGGTAGATTATGATTCTAAGCATCACAAGCCTTTTTTCACAACGCACCCTAAGTTGAAGCTGTGGACGATTCTTGGTCATGGTGGGTTTGAACGCAAGATGCGCTGGCATTTCTGGTATGGTTCGTGGAAGCTTCGTCGATTCTTGAAGAAAAACAAGATAGACGTGGTCATTGATATCGATACTTTCAATGCCAATTGGACGGCAAAGGCAATACGAGGACTTGGTATCAAATGGATATCGTGGGATCATTTCGATTATGAATATACTAAAGGGTGGAAACGTCAGGAAGCTCTACAACTTGTAAAGCAGAATGCGTATGCCTTAGTGTTGATAACGAAAGCGTTGCGAAAGACTTATTTAGAGAAAACCGATTTCTCTCCTTCTTTCCTACGACAGATATATAATCCGTTGTCGTTTGAAGTTGATCATGCGCTCAATCATCAAGGACAGAAAAAGGTGATTGCAATGGGACGCATTGATCCTCAAAAGGGGTTCGACCTGCTTCTGAAATCATGGCTTCTTGTAGAGAAGGAAGTTAAAGACTGGACTTTGCAGATTGTTTGCGGTTATGGTGACTACGAAGCTTTGGAACGTGAAGCTAAGGAAATAGGTTGTAAGAATGTAGTTTGTACAGGATCGACAGCAGATGTTCCTGGAGTGATGAAGGATGCTGCCATTTTTGCTTTTAGCAGTCGCTTTGAGGGTTTTGGTTTGGTGCTTACCGAAGCCAATGCTTGTAGTGTACCTGCGGTTAGCTATAATTGTCCGGTTGGACCAAGTGAGATTGTCACCGATGGAGTTGATGGTCTCCTTGTTGAACCTGAGAATGTGACACAGTTTGCAGAAAAACTTCTTACGCTGATGAAAGACGATAAACTGAGAGCGGAAATGGGTGTGAAAGCGTATGAAAGCAGCAAGCGTTTCGCTATGGACAAGATATTGAAGGAATGGGTAAGACTGATAGAAGAGTAATTTTGCCAACCTGTGGAAATGTTTTTCCTATGAAGAAGCAAGAAGTGGTGGTTGGTATGTCGAATGCTATTAAGCGGTTGAGAGTTGTGGCAACGTTGGTAATAGTTGCTTATCACTGCGTATGTCCTTACTTGAATTTTAATTGGGGGGGGCAATGTGTTTGACATTGTTCTTTTGAATAAAATATTGCAGATAATCTTTATAGATGTACTGTGCTTCACGATGTTACCAACATTCTTCATGCTTTCTGGAATGCTGTTTTATAGCAGAAAAGAACACTATGCGGATAGGCTAAAAACATTATGGAAGAAATTTGATAGTCTGTTAGTCCCTTATGCCTTGATATTGATGTTTTGCTCTTTTGTGCCAATACCCCAGATAGGCATTGCAGAATGTTGGGGGCATTTGTGGTTTGTCAAGAATTTGTTTATCTATTTCTGTATAGCTCTATTGATGTTTCGAGTAAAAGAAGTTTATGTATTTGCATTGTCATTCATCTGTTTTATAGTTTATTGTATGCAATCTCATCTTGGCATAGTGATAGACGGAGAGATTGGTCGATTGATGCAATATGCAGTATATTTCTATGGAGGTTATCTTGCTGCAAGATATTTCCATTGGATAAGAAATTGTCAATATTTTAGATATGGAGTACTCCTCGCTTGGTTGGTAGCTTTGGCAATTCGTCAACAAACTCTTTTTACATTGCTCTTTAATGTTGTATTGTTGGCATTTGTGCCAATGACTGTTGTTACAAATAAGGCAATGTTGTATTTGGATAAGCAATCTTTTCGCATTTATCTGATACACCACGTGTTGATGTTTGCTTTGTTTGCTTCACCTTGCTTTCAGTGGTTGTATGCTCGTTATGCCATTGCTGCCATGGTGCTGATGTTTGTGGTGTTGCTTGCAGTGACTCTTGTGATTTGCGGGTTGTTAACAAAAATGAAGTTTAGATATTTTTAGATGATATGTTGCACTCCTTGTTGGGGGCGCTATCTATGGCATTGTATTCCTTATATATATCCCCTATAACCTATGCTCCAATACTCTGTACTATATATCCCATGTTCGTTTATATCATGTTGCTTTACATTCCCCTGCCTGCTAATAATAAGGCATTAAAAAAGCTTGGTGATATATCTTATGAAGTATATATTGTTCATGGTATTGTAGTGTTGTATTTGTTGGACTTGTTGAATGGAGTTTGCTTGTTGTTTACGGGACTGGGTATTTCTATCTTCATTTCTGTATATTTGAATAAGGTGTCAGCTTTTTATATCAAGAAAATAATAAAATGGAGAAAAATATGTTGAGGCGTAATCAATCGTTAGACCTCATTAAAATATTTGCAATGATTGGAGTGATGGGGCTTCATTCTACATTAGGACAAACTGAGACTTTCATGGGATTTTTGATTTCGAGAATCTTTGGAATATCTGTACCTTTGTTCTTTATGGTAAGTGGCTATTTGCTTAGCATGAAAAATGTGGATTGGAAGTACAGTAGTAGAAAAATCATAGGAATTGCAAGATTTTGTTTTTTGATTTGCTTCTTTTATTGGTTTGTTTTCGATCTGGTAAAGGGGTCATGGCCAACAGAGGTGTTTTGGGATTTCATGGGAGGTTTCTTTCAGCATGGACATTTATGGATGTTTTGGTATTTTGGAGCAATGATTGTCATTTATTTGCTATTGCCTCGTTTTCAGAAAGTCATGTTTGGCAAGAAGGTGCTTCTTGGACTGTTCTGTATGGTTTCTGTTACTTTTTGCTTCAATCTGCTATGGGGATTCGAGGAACGTTTTGTCAATCAAACACTGAGATTATGGAATTGGTTATTTTATTTTGGAATAGGTGGGTATCTTTGTAAGAATTCATCTCCTTCTAATAAGGTCAAATCTAAATATGTTTCTTTAATGGAAATTTTTGGGGCGAGTTCTTTGTTCGTTCTGTTTTCCTATATATTGTATGATAAGTTGTCTGGCATTGAGTATTACTTTGGCTCATTGGTTTGCATCATTTATGCAATTTGTCTTTTCGTATGTGTTATCCAACTTCCAATAAAAGGAAATAAACTCATATCGGTTCTGGCAAATTTGTTCTTACCTGTTTATGCTCTCCATTGGGAGGTAAAAATAATGCTTTCGTTTGTTGATACAACTTTATATGGTATGTTTTCTCCTTTGGTAGATTTCGTAATCTTGTCAATGGTCACCTTATTGGTAAGCTGGCTTTTGATGAGAATCCCTGTAATAAAGAAAATTTTTAATATATAATTTTTATGGATAAAATATTGACGGTAATAATTCCTACATATAATATGGAGGAACTGTTGCCACGATGCCTTGATTCTTTTTTGATAAAGGATAAAAAACTGATGCAACAAGTGGAAGTGCTTGTTGTTAATGATGGCTCGAAAGACAATTCTTCTTCTATTGCTCACCGATATGAAAAGCTATATCCTCATACATTTAGGGTGATAGATAAAGAGAATGGCAATTATGGTTCTTGTGTCAATCGAGGTTTGCAAGAAGCCACTGGCAAGTATGTAAAAGTGTTAGATGCTGATGATTCTTTTAACATAGATGTCTTGGAAGCATATTTGAAGTTGTTACAAAGTACGGATGTAGATCTGGTTATAACATCTGGAACTAATGTGACACCCTCTGATGAGGTTACTTTCTTATGGAAGTTTAATTATCTTATTGGAGAGATCTATCCCATAGAGGAACTTCATCATGTATGGATTCATGATGTTACCCACAAAACGTCTTTGTTGAAACAGATGGGGTATCATCAAACGGAAGGGATTAGCTATACGGATGAGGAGTGGGTTTTCTATCCCATATTTCATGTCAAGGATTTCTTAGCATCTGATTTGCGTTTGTATAAATATACCGTGGGAAGAGAAGGACAAACCATGAACCCTAAGAATTGGGCCAAGTCTATGAAAAATGAAATATTGGTATCTAAGGGCATGTATGGTTATCTTAATTCTGTCAACTGGCAGTGTGGACGTGCTCAAAATTATATAGAGGAAAAGATGAATGGGAGTATCGCGGAATTTTTCCAACGCGCTCTTCTTACTTGTGGGTTATATGATAATCAGGACTTGATAGCGTTTGATATGTACCTCAAGTCAAATTGCTTGAAAGTCTATGATAGTCTTGATGATTTGACGGCTCCTAACGACAGGTTTGCTTTTTACTATGTGCGTTATTGGCGTAGCTGCAATTATGAACTTCCTGCATTGATTAATAAGTTTAAACTATATCAATTATGGCAGAAGTTGAGAAGAATGAAGTAATAGCCCCTAAAGTTTCGATACTTGTTCCCATCTATAAAGTGGAGAAATATCTGCAAAGATGTATTGACAGTGTATTGGCACAAACTTTCTCCGATTGGGAAATGATACTTGTGGATGACGGTTCTCCAGATAAATGTCCAGAGATATGTGATAATGCGGCAGTTAAAGATAGGCGTATCACAGTGGTGCATAAAACAAATGGTGGGTTGATTTCTGCAAGAAAGGCTGGAGTACAAAGAGCCAAGGGTGAATATTATATGTTCTTGGATAGTGATGATTGGTTGCAGCCTAATGCGATAGAAAAGCTATATGCTCAAATGAAAGAGGGTTATGATATGGTTAGGGGCGGTGCTCAACGTGTAACGCCAGATGGAACTATATTACCTTTGGAGTCATATCAAATAGTATCAGGCGTTGTTGATGGGACGGAACAATTTTTGATAGACATGTATGTTGGGAATGTAGCGCCTTATTTGTGGGGGGCTTTGTATAAAGCTTCCTTGTTTGAAGAATCTGTTTTTGATGATTCTATAAAAGCTCATATAAGTTTGGGAGAGGATAAAGTTACAAACTTGATTGTAGGATTGAAAATCCGTCGAGTCTTGTATGTTAAGGACGTGATTTATAACTATTTCTACAATCCTTCTTCTATTATGTCAACTAAGGCTGTAAGTAGTAGTTATGGCAAACGTTTAGAAGATTTATTGGCAGACAAAGTGTTTTGTCATTATCCTTCTTTGCAAGAATGGCAACAGGCAAAATTTGCATCTTATTGCTTTAGAAATTGTTTCGTCCCTGATTTAGGATTCTCGGGCGAATACACTCATTATGCACCCTTTTTGAAAGACAAAAGGTATGCGGATAAAATTAAGCAGTGTATTGAGCCTAAGTTTTTGCTTTTTGCAAAATGGGAGTGCTTGTTTAAAGCGTATTCGGCTTTGTATAGATGGGTGTATAGGATTTTGAAAGATAATAATAAAAAGGAGAGACTAACATAATTTGATTTTTTAGGTAAGAAAATATGATGCAAGATAAAATTTCAATAATTATACCAGCATACAATGCTGCAAAGTTCATACGGGAAACTGTAGATTCTGTCCTTTGCCAAACATATAGAAATTGGGAACTTATATTGGTCAATGATGGTTCCAAGGATGATACTGGTGCAGAGATAGATACAATAGCGTCAACGGATGAAAGAATCATGGCGGTGCATCAAGAGAACGGGGGCGAGGTGGCTGCAAGAAGAAAGGGAGTGCTTCATGCCAGTGGACAATGGGTTATGTTCTTGGATGCAGATGACTATCTGCCATCCGATTCGATATATTCTTTATATAAATACGTATCTGCTGACATTGATATTGTTTGTGGTACAATGCATGTGCAGAATATAGCAGATGACGGTGCTGTCAAAGAGGATTATATATGGCAGAACGTAAGAATCGGTGAGTTGTCGAAGACAGAATTTGCAAGAGGAATTTTTGAAATGAAAGTTCAAATGTCAGCATGTGGAAAACTTTACAGACGTTCTGTGTTTGACAAATTTGAATGGTGTTTTGACAGGAAGATAAGGCAGAATCCTGATTTGTTGATGAATATTGGTTTAGGAAGCTGTATTAGAAAAGCATTTGTCACTAATGAGGCAATCTGCTATAACTATATTATTCGTTCTGGTAGTGCATCAACTTTGGGTATTATGCCTTATGATAGTTGGAAGCGATTGTTTGTTCAAGCCTCTGTTTATTTGTCATCTTATCCTGCTCCAAACTTATTGACCGGTTCTTTTACTCACTATCGTTTAGGTTGCTTCGATGCAATGATGCGACATAAAATAACGAAATTTCATAAAAATGATGATCAGATTGAAGAGGTAATAGAAAGTTCTAAGACTTTAGATCTTAGTCTGGATGAGAAAAAAGTAATTAAGCTATTGAAATATCCTTTTCTGAGAAATATATTTGCTTTTTGGCAAAATCTTAAATGTAAATAAAATGATAAAAGTTTCAGTTGGATCGGATAGTGCTGAATTCATTCTTATTTTTATAATGATTGGTTCTATGCTTTTTTCAAGTTTAAAAAGAAAAAAAATAGGATATGTACGGTATCCCTCTTTGGTTGATTGTTGGGGATTTGGCAAGCAAATGAATACTTTACTTAAAGGCATTGCTTGTATTATGATTATTATGAGTCATTATGTTACTATGTATTATGGTACAATTCATGCTCATGGAGTCGTGTATTATACCCAAATTTATTCAGCCAATATAGCCTTAGTGTGGTTTATGTATAGTTCTGGTTATGGGCTTGCATTGAAAAACAATTCGGGGGGGCAATATCTTAGTGTAGCTGTAAAGAGAATTGCTAAGGTTTATTTACCCCTTATCTTTGTTTGCTTTTCATCCATGATTTTGAAGAAGTTGATTTGTATTGATGGTAGTTGGTCGTTTTCTTACCTTTTGGGAATGAAAGATGAGTGGTATGTTTGGTGTATTATTTACTTTTATGGCATATATTATTTGGCACAGTACTTATCTAATAAGATACAAATTGATATTACCATCATCTTGTCAATACTTCTAATTGGATATTTTGCATTTGCTTATCTTTTCTTTGGTGAATCTCAAGCTCATTATTATCGTTTCCCATTAGCTTTTATTGCTGGTCATGTTGTTGGTAAAAAGGAGAAGATGTGGAAGTCAACCTTGTCGATTTGTGTTTTTATGATGACCTTTTTTTTCATGGAATTTCATTTCTTTAAATGTTATATATTGGCTTTTGCCTTTATATTTATATTGAGTGTTTTTGATAAATTTTATGATGTGAAGGAAGGATCACTCTATAGAATAGGATTGGTATCTTATTTCTTTTATCTATGTCATCAACGTATATCAGAACAGGTTCTTGATGCGATAGGGGTACAAGATTGTTTATTGTGGATTGTCACAACTTTCTTCTTTGCCTATTTGCTAAATACAGTATACAACAAGTTTATTTATAATTCTATTTTTCGATGAAAATTCTATATATACATTCTGCCTATCGAACAAATGACCTGATAGGCAACTGGTTCGCAAAGACTCGTGATTATTGTAGAAGTACAGGTGGCGATGCGTGGTTTGCGATTAAATTCACTCATCGTCAAGTGCAGGATGAGGATATCATTATTGGTAATTCGTTTTCATGCTTTATCCATAATCTGCTGTACCAGAAATTTGGATTGCAAGATATGGCATCTTATCTCTCGACCAAGCGGTTTTTGCGTCAAGTAGATAAACTAAAGCCAGATATTATCCATTGTCATGTTGTGAATGACTGTTTCTTGAATATGAAACTATTTGCTAATTATGTGAACGAACATAATATTAAGGTAGTGTGGACTTTCCACGATGCTCGTGTTTTGACAGGACAATGTCCTTGTCCTTGTTATAATGGTTGTGTACAATGGCAAGATAAGTGTGTCAGGTGTCCAGAAGGGGATAAATTCCTATATCCCGAAAAAACGATTGTAAATATGGTATCTGTGGTACACAAGTTTAGAAAAAAGACAATAGGAGCAATTCGTAATTTGACTGTGACGACTCCTTCTAAATGGATGGCTTCGCTTGTGAAACGGTCTTACTTAAAGGACAAACGGTGTGTAGTTATTAACAATGGTATAAATTTAGATGTGTTCCGTCCGTCGGACAATGACATTCGAAATAAGTTGGGTATTCCAAAGGATGCAAAACTTTTGTTGGCAGTAGGGAATCCTATTGGAAAGTTGAAAGGTAAGGAATATTTGATTCGACTAGCACATGAACTTCCTGAAAATCATGATTTGGTTATGGTAGGTTGTTTGAAAGAGGATGTGGAGGTCTTAAATAAGATGGATCGAGTACATGCTTTTGAAAGAGTGGATAGGGATGAACTAATCGCTTTTTATTCTTCAGCTGATTTATTTGTAAATCCAACTCTTGCGGATAATTTCCCAACAGTATGTATAGAGGCGCAAGCCTGTGGATGTCCAATTGTTGCTTTCGATAGTGATGGAACCACGGAGACAATTGCGCCAAAGGGAAAAGTTGTACCTCGTGGCAATTATGAGGCGATGTATGATGCAATTGTCAATTTTAAATATAAAGGGGCACAAGAGGATTCCATTGATTTTGCTCAACATTACAATCAAAATGAATGTATCAAAAAATATGTTGAACTTTATAAAACACTATAGTATTTATGGATATTGTGATTTGCTTAGCAGCCAAAGACTACCGAATTGTAAAGAAAGTGGTGAGAAGTTGCCGTGAGTATCTTCAAAAGCCTTCAGATTCCATTTTTATCATAACCAATAAAAGTAACAACTTTTTCTTTTTTGAAAAATGGAAGAAGAAGAATCGTGTGGTGTTGGTGGATGAAGATACGTTGGTGGATGGGCTTTCATTTACAAGCGTAAAGATGATGCTTGAAAAGCATTTCCGGGCAGGAACCCATATTTATCCAGGGTGGTACTTCCAACAGTTCTTGAAAATGGGTTTCGCCTTGTCAACGTATGCCAAAAGTGAATATTTGATATGGGACAGCGATACCATACCTCTGCATAAACTTACATACAAAAAGAACGATAAATATCTGTTTACGGTGAAAACAGAAAATCATCATCCTTATTTTTATACGTTGCAGAATCTTTTGGGATTCGGAAAATTGTATGATCGTTCGTTTATTGCAGAGCATATGCCTATATCGACCCTTGTGATGCGTGAGCTTGTTGACAAAATTTCGCATAGTCATGTGGATGGAAAAACATGGGTTGAAAAAATTATCAATGCAACAAGTGGTTGTGACGAACAGGCTTTCTCTGAATTTGAGACTTATGGCAATTATTGTGTAAAGTATCATTCAGACTTATTTGAAACACGTCCATTGATAACGATGCGTACTGCTGGTATGTTGTTTGGGCGTGGCGTGAATAGAAATCAGTTAGCATTGCTATCAAGGATGGGATATGATACGGCATCTTTTGAAATCAGGGATATGCCGTCTTTTCCTCGTAACCTGTTCAACTGGTGGGAAAGATTAGTGTTGAGAATGTATAGGGATTTAGGATTGGTAAAGAAATGAAGAAGATAAGTGTTATAACGGTAAACTTCAATCATGCTCAAGGACTTGCCAAGACCATGAAAAGCGTTTTGATGCAAACATATAGCGATATTGAGTATATCGTGATAGATGGAGGTTCAACAGATGGCTCTGTTGACATAGTCAATCAATATTGTAAAAGGTTGGCGTATTCTTGTTCTGAGGCAGATTGTGGAGTGTATGATGGTATGAATAAAGGAATATTCCATGCTACTGGTGATTATGTGTTATTCATGAATTCTGGAGATAGCTTCTGTAATTCTGACGTCTTGGCGAATGTATTTGGAAAGACAGAATATGATAGTGATTTAATTGTTGGGAGACAGTATCAACTGCGAAATGGTGTGCGTAGGGCAAATAGGCACATATTTGCTAACGAGGTGGATAGTAGCTTTTTAATCAGTAATACACTTCCTCATCAAGCTACCTTTATCAAGCGAAGTCTTTTGACAGAAATTGGAGGTTACAATCTTAGTTACAAAATAGTTGCAGATTGGGTGTTTTGGTATGAAGCGGTAGTTAATCATCAAGCTACGGTTTGCTGTGTGGAAACATTCGTTGCAGAAATGGAAGAGGAAGGTATTTCGAGTGATATTGATAAATGCAGGGCTGAAATGGCACAATTTCTGAAGACTCAATATCCAACATTGACTATAGGCCAATGGAAGAATATAATTCTGCAAAATGGAGAGTCTTTTTTATTTCGTAGAGCTACAAAGAGTAAGTTAGGAAAGCTGTTGGTAAAAATAGCATTGCGATTGAATAAGTAGATTTCATGTTATGATAAGATTTTTAAAAGATTTATGGCATTATGTAAGACTTGTGTGGAGAAGTAAGTTTAAGTACATGATGCTTTTGTTTGCATTATGGTTGTATAGAATCGACTTTATGCCGGATACCGGTGGCGGATTGGCTAAAGGTATTCAGATAGTATCTGTTTTTGGCTTGTTGTATTATATCCATAAATATCGTAGAAACATAGTAAGTTATTCTTGTTTACAAACCAATCTTGCCATTAAGAGTTGCCTTGTTCTTTATACATACGCTGTGGTGAGTACGGCTTGGGCATATATGCCAACTTTAGCGTTCTTCATGTCATTTCAAAATGTGGTGTTGGTAATGCTGATGGTATGGTTTTTCAATTTGTTCCGTGATTTCAAAAGTATGGAGATAGGTTTCTTGGTATTCGCTTTGAGTTCTGTTCTTTTTGAATGTGTCGTATCTCGTATATTGCATCCTTCTGTTATGATTCACTTTTTGGGTGGTGGCTCTGCAGCAGCTCTAATATTTACTTATAGTGTTGCGGAATGGATGAAGGCTAAAGATAAAAAGCGCAAGCATTTTTTAAAATATAGCACGATAATATCATTTATATTGATGGTCACTTGTACAAGTATGGGCGCAAATGCGGCAGCATTGTTTGGCTTTGCACTTGCTTGTTTGTTTGCAGGAAAAGTGATTTTTGCAGTTTTCATCATGTTCTGCTCCCTGTTCTTGTATGCAAATGGTGATATGATAGATGATATTATTCTGGCGTTAAATCCAGGGAAAACCATGGAAATGATAGAGACTGGTAATGGACGAGACGCGATATGGGAAGCTTTATTGAATAATGCTCAGCAGAAGCCTTTGTTAGGATGGGGATATGCCTGTATAGAAAGAACTGCTCCAGACGTGTTGGGGGGACAAATCTTGTCGGATGCACACAATAATTATATCGGTATGTATGGTAGTCTGGGTGTTGTTGGCTTAGTTTTGTTTGTCTATCATCTGGTGGTTTCTGCCTTGAGTGCGTTTGGACATAGAATGAAGGTTGGTTATCTGGGCTTGTTTGTAGCGATGGTTACAGCTGCGGTTAACGGCTATTCGTATGGTTTCCTTTCTGGTAAGGGCTGTTCCATAACAGTCATTTATTTTGCCATCATTGTATTGACATTCTGCTATCGAAAAGTCCCTTATATAAAATAAGTATTGTATGGACAAGGTGTTGAGTGATAAGATGAGAGTCGTAGGCTTTCTATGTACAGTGATGGTTGTTTTTCGGCATGCATTGAACTTGCAAGCTTTTGGCATTGACAGCATGGGAAGGTCTTATGCGTCTTTTGTAGAGAATGGAATATCGAAGGTTACAGAAATTGCAGTTCCTTATTTCTTTGTGGTTTCAGGTTTCTTTTTTTTCAGAAAAACATTCTATGGAAAAGGCGAGTATTGGGAGATGTTGAAGAAAAAAATCAGAACATTGTTCATTCCTTTTCTTTTTTGGAATATTGTTGGATGTATTCCTTTGTTAATTATGCACCAGTTTGTTTATGAAACTCATTGGTGGATGTATGGACAGCAGATATTGAACAGTGAATGGAATGGGGTTCTATGGTATGTGAGGGATATTATGACTATGATGTTGTTGGCTCCTTTATATTCTTGGCTCTTTGTTGTGAATAATAAGTGGTTGTATTTCGTCGTGACAGCTCTTTTGTTTTTGCATTGGCTTCCTGTGGATTGTGGATGGATATCTTCTGAAGGGACATTCTTCTTCTTTGTAGGTGGAGTTTTACAAAGGTATTCAAGAATGTTAAAATGCCAGATGCCTACGTGGTTATTGTTGTTCTTGTTGAGTGTTTGGATTTTTTCCAGCTTCGCTTATCCTCGTTTTTGGCCAATACATAGATATAACACCTTGTTGGGATTAATTGTCTTTTGGCAATTGGCCAGTTATGTACCTCTACGTTACATGCCAAAACTTGTTTGTTTGTCTGCATATTCATTTTTTATTTATGTCGTGCATGCCGATATTGTGAAGGCTATGAAGGTTGGAATAGCTCATCTGGCTTATGGAAATGAAATGGTAGCTTTGACATCTTATGTAGTAACAACCTTGGGCGCAATATTGATAGCGTTAGGTGTGGGAAAGTTCTTGAACAAACATATCCCGTCATTTTTCTATATCATAACAGGAGGGCGAGCTTAAATTTAATAATTTATGTTGAAAGTAGTATATTGCAATCCCTCTTTTTGGGATTATAGGATTTCTTATTTCTTGGAGTTAGATAAGTTGTTTGGCTCTTTTTCCGTAATTTTTTCTCCCAAAAGGTATCTTGGGAGAGATAAACTTCTAAGCAATATATCGGAATGCCTTGGTGATAAGGCTGTTCGCTATGAGAATGAGCCGATGTTTGATGTCTCCTCTCGTTCATTCCATGGATTCACAGAGAATGGAAAACAGATACCACTACCTATTGGTTTGTGGTCGAAGATTCGCAAGTTGTCGCCTGATGTGTTGCGAACGGAAGGGTTCTTTCAATGGACACCTTGGGTGATCCTTTATGGTGTTTTTCATCGTAAACCGATATTCATGGGGTATGAGAGAACATTGTGGACGGAACGCAATACTGGAAAACTTAAAACTTGGCATCGTAAGTTGACGGATAAGTTTGTTGCTGGTTACATTGTCAATGGCATAGAAACCCAAAAGTATTTGATGTCTATCGGAGTGGATGAGAAAAAAATCATCATGACCGGCATGAGTGCTGATGGCAGTGGTCTTCGAAAGGGTATTGCTGCCATGACTGAGTCTGAAAAGGAACAGATGATGTCAAAATATAAAAAGCAAAATGGAATCTTATATCTCTTTTGTGGTGCTCTGATTGAGCGCAAAGGCATCGTTCCTTTGCTGAATGCGTGGGTAGAACACATCAAACGCCACTCGGAAGATGTGTTGGTTATTGTAGGCGGAGGTGAATTGTATGACAAAATTGTGTCTATGTATGGGAGTGAACCTTCCATCTTTATAGAGGGCAGGAAAGATTATTCTGAAGTATGCAAGTATTACGCTATAGCAGATGTCTTCGTCTTGCCTACGATAGAGGATAACTGGAGTTTGGTTGTACCGGAGGCTATGAGTTGTGGTTTGCCAGTAGCAACTTCAATTTATAACGGTTGTCATCCAGAGTTGATTCATGAAGGAGAAAATGGCATCACATTCGATACTTTCAAGCAAGAGTCGATAATCCATGCTCTGGATTATTTTCATCATGTAGATTTGAAGGCGTTTGGGGAGAACTCCAAAGCGATAGAAAGTCGCTTTAACACAGAAATGTGTGCGAAAAGGGAATATGAAGGTGTTTGTAAACTATTGAGAAAGGAATAAAATGCTATATATTCTGTTTGTATTAATTGCCTTGTTGTTACTTGTCGGTAGAAATGTGTGGTGTCATGGCGATAGTGATTTGAAAGACTTTAATATCGTAGAGACGTTACCTTTGCGTGGCTTCTTGGCAATAGGTGTTATGTTGACCCATCTGTGTCCGCATTTGGTGAGTGAAGCCCCTTTGTTGGATGACTTCGGTCTATGGGGACCTCCGTCTGTAGCCTCTTTCTTTTTGTTGACTGGATATGGCTTGTCTGTATCTTATATGAAAAAAGGAGAAGGATATCTGCATGGCTTTTTCAAGAAGAGATTATTGAGGCTATTGTGGCCGCTGTTGCTGATGACGATAGTGTTTCAAGGTTATAAGATATTCATGGGAATATTTAATTTTACAAGCTTGCTATGTGAGCCTTCTCCTATGACTTGGTTTATTTATGCCTTGCTAATCTGGTATGTTGGCTTCTATGTGTCTTTTAAAATAGGTAAGAATCGTAAGCAAAGGTTGTCGCTTATTTGGTTGTTTACAATGCTTTATGTTGTTCTCGTGGTTGGATGCGGAATGACGTATTATTATATTTCCATTCTTCCATTGCCTATGGCTATAACTTATGTCTATTATGAAAATAAGACAAAGGCTTGGATTGTTAGAAATTCACGGGGCGTTTGGTGGTGTGTGTTGTTTTTCGTGTTACTTGTTATGGGATATTCTGTGGCTGGGCAATATGGTGCAAATCTACCAGGTTGGGGGCTTCCTGTCAATATCCTTGCGCCTTGGGTGTTGGTGTATGTTACTTATTGCTTGGGTGGTTGGAAGAATCGGGTTACTAATTTCTTGGGTAAAATCTCGTATGAGTTTTATATAGTGCATGGATTTGTTGTCATGTTGTTGGGAGACGTTCATTTGTTTAGCTTGGATGGTTATGCAAATGCTTTCTGTGTGATGACTCTTATCCTTGTGATAACAGTTCTCTTTGCATGGCTAATGAATTTAGTCTGTACTCGTATTAATGTTGTCATAAAATAAAAACGTGTAGAATGAAAAAATATGATTATCTGATAGTTGGCTCTGGGCTTTTTGGAGCAACATTTGCCTATCGAGCTAAACAACAGGGCAAAAAATGTCTTGTTATCGATAAACGCTCTCATTTGGGAGGCAATATTTATTGTGAGAGAATTGAGGGCATTAATGTCCATAAGTATGGTGCTCATATCTTCCATACCTCAAATAAAAAGGTGTGGGATTTCGTCAATTCTATAGTTGAATTTAATCGCTATACCAATTGCCCAGTTGCCAATTATAAAGGTAAGCTGTTTAACTTGCCTTTTAACATGAATACATTCTGCCAGATGTGGGGTGTAACTACACCTGAGGAAGCTCAGGCTAAGATTGACGAACAGAAAGCTGAAGCTGTTGCTGCTCTTAATGGTCGCGAGCCCCAGAACTTGGAAGAACAGGCTCTTACTTTAGTAGGTAAAGACATCTTTGAGAAACTAATAAAAGAGTATACTGAAAAGCAATGGGGGCGCAAATGCACAGATCTTCCTGCCTTTATCATCAAGCGTCTTCCTGTCCGTCTTGTGTTTGACAACAATTATTTTAACGACAAGTATCAAGGCATTCCTGTTGGAGGAATAAGCTCATTGATGGTTTACTGGAAGGCATAGAATGTATAACAGATACCGATTTCTTCAATTCTGAGTACAAAGAATGGAGAAGATATGCCGACAAGTTGGTTTACACAGGCCCTATTGACGAGTATTTCAACTTTATTTACGGTAAGCTTGATTGGCGAACCGTAAGTTTCAAAACCCGTGTGGAGAATACCACTAATTTCCAAGGCAATGCTGTTGTTAATTACACAAGCCATGACGTTCCTTTCACCCGTGTTATAGAGCACAAGCATTTTGAAATGTTCGGTCAGGAGATTAATGCTTGTCACAAAACTGTTGTTTCTGAAGAATACTCCACAGAATATAAAGAAGGTATGGAGCCTTACTATCCTGTAAACAACGATAGAAACAACCAGTTGGCTGATAAATATCGCGAATTGGCATCTAAAGAGAAAGATGTAATCTTTGGTGGTCGTTTGGCAGAGTATAAGTACTATGACATGGCTCCAGTGATAGAGGAAGTTATGAGAATATGGAATATAGAATCCTCTGAATACAATGAAATTTGTTAGGATATGACCAAACGTTTGGAATATTTCGATTGTCTTCGTGGCATGGTGATGTTGATGGTGGTGTTCTGCCACACTTGCGGAGATTTCTGTTTAGGGCTTAAGGAGAACTTCTGGGTAAGCCATTTATTGGGTGTATTGATGTTGCCTGGGTTCTTTTTTGTCAGTGGCTGGTTTGTCCATATCGGCATTTCGGGGGGGGCAAATTCTGAAGCGCTTTAAAACGATGATGTTGCCTACTGTTGCCATGTTCTTGGTTTATGTGTTTTTCTATTGGGGAAACATGCAGAAACTTGGCTATTGCGCTTTGGGCGAATATAAGTTTGGTTATTGGTTCACCTTCGCTCTTTTTCTCATCAATCTGATTCATTGGCTGGTGGCTGTAGTGGTGAAACGTTTTACATTTGGCGAAGACATAATGGTGAAACGGACGCTTATGGCATTGGTTCTTGCCGCCATCGCACTTGTGGCATTAAAGGACTGGGATTGGGATCGTAATAGTGCCTTGTTGGCAAATTGGTTCTCGTTGAGGTTGATTGCCATGTATTTTCCGTTCTATCTTTTTGGCATGGTGTGCCGTCATTTTGGGAATCTTTACCATTGGCTCATAAAGAAAGAATGGCTTGTGGCTTTTGTCGTTGTGGCTTTTGTCGTAAGCTTGTTCCATCATGGTGGAGGTTTCTATTTCGGTTGTGGGCAAGGTTTGCTTGGCATTTTCTTACTTTGTCGATTTTGCTATTTTTACCAAGATAGTTTTTCGGACAAGACTTGGGTTGGAAAACAACTCTCAATGATTGGTCGTAACACTTTGCCAATATATCTGATACATTATTTCTTCTTTCTCGGTTTGAAGCTCTATGGCTTGGGAGGTGCTATTGATTTGCATACGCAATGGGTTCTGATGATGCTTGTAGCTTTGTTATTGACAATGTGTGTAACCTATGCTTCACTTGCTATGGCAAAAGTGATTAGCTTGTCAAGGCTTATGGCAAAGTTGTTGATTGGAAAATAACATTGAAATATGATTGATATATCTGTAGTGATACCTGTGTATAATGCAGGGGATTTTATTAATAAATGTCTTGATTCCATCATTGCACAAGAAGGTAATCATAAGTATGAGATTATCTTGGTAGATGATGGAAGTACAGATAATTCTGTAGAAGTAATACAGCAGTACGAAAAGTCTGAGGAATTAGTAATGTCAGGTGGTAGAATTGTCCTGATGCAACAGCAGAATGCGGGTCCTTCTAAGGCTCGAAATCGGGCAATAGAGGCTGCTCGTGGACGTTATCTTGCCTTTATTGATGCTGATGATTATTGGAAACCAGAGTTCTTTAAAAGAACGGTGGACTTTCTTGATAAGCATGAGGAGTGTATTGGTGTTAGCGTATTGCAACAGGTCGATACTGTATCGGGAACGCATGTCTCACCAGTGATTCCTAATGACGGATTATCTGAAAAGGAAGCTTCTCGTTATGCTGACGGTTATATAATTAAGGATTTCTTCCGCTTTTGGGGTGAAAGAATGCATATTTGTCCTGGTGGTGCCATGATGCGTACTGATGTTGTTAAGGCAACTGGTGGCATGAGGGAAGATCTGCGTATCACAGAAGATTTAGAGTTTTGGGGGTATTCTGCCTTGTTCGGTAAGTGGGGATTGATACCTGAGGTTCTATTTATGGGATGTGGAGCGCAGACCGTCACCTCTCGTGAAGATTGGATTAGACGTATGAAACGCAGATGGGATAATGCTCCTACCGTTGAAGAATGGGAGAAAAGGTTGGTTCGCAAGCAACCAAATCCGTTGAATGATGAGAGTTATCATGTTGTGCAAGGAGCCATTGCTCGCAACCTTGCATACTGCCAATTGTTATCCGGAAGAACAAAATTGGCAAGGAAAGAGACAATAAAGTATTGTAAATACATAACCAAAGATTCCATTGGCAAACTGATGGGGCTTGCCAAATGGTCTTCATTGACATGGTGGGGGTTGTGTAAATTCTTGAAATGGAGAGAGTGGCATAGAAAATAATAAGAATCAAATGAAAGCTTACGCATTAATTGTTGGTAATTCGGCATATCATGAGGCAGCATTGGATAATGCTGTCAATGATGCTACAGCAATGGCAAATAAACTGTTAAAATTAGGGTATGTGGTAGATCTTGTAGTTGACGCTACAATAGAAACAATGTCTGATGCAATAACAGGTCTTTCCAAAAAACTTAAGAATGTCGATATCGCCTTGTTCTATTTCTCTGGCCATGGTCTTCAAATAGAAGGACATAACTATCTGACAGCCATTGATGCTAATTTTGCGGATGAAACCAGTATAAAATACCACGGAGGATTTAATGTAAGTGAAGTTATTGAGAGGTTTGAAAAGGCTAATGTGCAAACCAAAATATTGATTCTTGACGCTTGCAGAAATAATCCTCTTAAACATCGTGGATTAAATGAAGGATTGGCACCGATATATGCTCCCAAGGGTACGATAATAGCATTCTCTACTTCTCCTGGAGAAACAGCAAGTGATGCGGGAATGGGAGGACATAGTGTATATACTGGTACTTTGTTAAGTTACATAGATGAGGAGAATATCACGATTGAAGAATGTTTTAAGCGTGTTAGAACAACGGTCTATGCTATGACTAAAGGTAAACAGCTTAGTTGGGAACATACATCATTGATTGGTGATTTCTATTTTAACGAAGGCAAGGTAAATTATTCAGATGAAGTTCCTTATAGAGATGATGTTGTTTGTGATGGTAAATGGACCTCTTCAGGAACAAAAGCAGAGGCAGAAATAGAAAAATTGAAGGAGTCTAATTGGTATAAACAGAATCCTGCTTTACAAAAATTGGATAGAATGTCCATTCATGACATGGACAAGAATGTTCAATTTTTATTCGGACGAAATCTTTTGCAAGTGGCTGATGGAGGTGAGTTTTTGGCAAATAAAATATTTGAGAAGTTAGGAACATGGTTGGAAGACTGGATGGATGGTGAAGAAAATCATGTGCTGAATGGTATCTTGTTTGAAGTGTTTTTCAATTCAGAAGGAAAATTTCGGAAAGAACACTTTAAGTCATCAAAAATTACAGAAATATGCAAATTAGAAGGTAATCGTTTGTATGGAAAATCTTTTGATTTCATCGAAAAGTTGCTACTGCCATTTAAGCAGTTCCTCTTTTATATTCCTTCGCCTCATCCAAAGTCTCTCTCTATAGAAGCTTTGTTTGAAAGTAAATCATATGATGATGACTTGGAAGGGAAAAGAACCATATATAAGTTAACTTCTTTGCAAATAAAAGGGCTGGAGATTCTTGCCATTGACATGGAAAATACATGGTACCCATCGGCAACAATGGGTGTTTATGAGTTGAAACAAAAACTCTCATATGAATTGTGTGTGCCTATGAATCGGATACATTTGACATCAAATGTTTCTATCGACGAATTGGATGATAATATTAGAATACCCCATGATGGTATAAAGGTAAAAAAGTAACGTAAGAGCACATGTTTATGATGAAACAAAAGATACTTTTTATCATGCACATGCCGCCGCCTGTGCATGGAGCCTCCATGGTGGGGCAGTTCATTCACGATTCTGAACTCGTTAATTCGTCGTTTGATTGCCATTATGTGAATCCGGCCGTGGCAACACGATTGGATGAAATCGGTAAGGGTGGATGGCATAAGGCAAAGGGTGTATTGAAGAAACTGATGGAAGTGAGAAAAGCTGTAAAGAGTGTAAAGCCAGATTTGGTTTATATCACTCCCAATTCGGCTGGTATACCTTTTTATAAGGATTTCATTACCATTATGATGCTCAAGATGATGGGGCAAAAGGTTGTTATGCATTTCCATAATAAAGGTGTAGAGACTCGGCAGGATAAATGGCTCGACAACTGGCTGTATAAGCGCTATTTTAAAGATGTAAAACTTATTTTGTTGGCTGATGCTCTATATGAAGATGTTAAGAAGTATGTGAAAAGAGAGGATGTGTTTGTGTGTCCAAACGCAATTCCTGCTATATCAAACGCTAATCAGGTAAATGAAAATTCAGATCATGTACCTCATATCCTTTGGCTTACCAATATCATGAAGACAAAGGGCATCATGGAATATCTTTCTGCTTTGAAGATTCTTAAAGATAAAGGGGTGAAATTTCAGGCAGATTTCGTAGGTGGCCTGACAAAGGAAATGAGTGGTGAGGAGTTTGACTATGCCTTGTCTATGATGGGATTGAATGGATGTTGTACTTATTATGGTCCAAAATATGGCGATGATAAATATTCTTTTTTCAGTCAGGCTGATGTGTTTGTATTGCCATCTTATACCGAGGCTTTCCCTGTATCTATACTCGAAGCCATGCAGTTTGCTCTGCCTGTTGTGGCAAGCAACGTTGGTGGTGTGAGTGCAGAAGTGGAGGAGGGCGTATCTGGCTTCTTGCTTGGCGGCAAACAGCCGATAATGCTCAACACCTTCCGTCCTGATGTTTGTGAGATAGCTGATAAATTACAGGTACTGCTTACTGATACCGACTTGCGCCATAAAATGGGTTCGGCAGGACGCGAAAAGTTTGAACGTGAGTTTACGTTGGAGGTGTTTGAGAAGAGGATTGTTGAAATCCTTAATCATTGTCTACATTATTAAAAGCATCTAACAATGTGTGATCAAAATACAATATGAAACTGATATATTGCTACATAGAGCACTTTCGTAACATAGAAAATCAGGATGTTTCCTTATCTGATGAATTCGATTGTCGCTACCGTGATTCTAAGATATTTATAGAAAAGCGAGAAAAGAATCCGCTGATGGATTACATTTATGACAATGGTTTCATGAGCAATCTCAGAATTATTGTAGGAAAGACGGGGTCTGGTAAAACCAATTTCCTGCAATTGATAGGTATGGACTGGTGGAATAGAAAAAGTACGGCTGATGGTGATGCTTATCTTCTGCTGTATAAAATGCACAATGAAAATGATTTCTTTGTTGAGGAAGTGGGGCTTGGAAATAAGACACGGGCGTATTGCTTCACATATGATTTTGATAAACACGAAATTCTGAAATATATACCTGCTGCTTATGATGATCATGAGGATACATACATAATCAATGCTTTTGACAGATATGCTTTTGCAAGTTGTCCTTATGATAATGTAAGGCAGGAACAGATGTTTGATAATAATCAGTTTATTCCTCGGAAAATCACTCAATATGGAAAGTCAAGTGTTTCTATGGAATGTGAGTTTCTGAAAGAATACTTGAGCCATTTTTCAGAAAAGAGCATAAAAAGAAGAGTTTCTTTTGTAATCGGATGGAAGAACTGGCAGAATAAAATTCAATCAGATTTGGATGAGAAACTGATAAAAAGGGAGTACTGGACGTATAAGGATAGAGCAGAAGAACAAAGGGATAAGAATTTTCGTAATGGGCAATACAACAAGCCAATAGAATATGATAAGAAATCTACACCAAAGAGTCGTTTCATCCATGACTTAATGGTTGATTTTGCCATATATCTGAGAAAGTGGGCAGAATTGGTGGAATATGAGTTTCCTGAGAAATATTATCCTTACACTGGTATTGTATATGATTTGGGCATCGAAGATCCCAGAGAGTTGCCTGACGGGAAGAAGATGGGAATCCTAAAGCGCATTGACTGGTTATGCCAATATATAGATTATCATACTGACGAGATTACGAGCAATAGAGGTCTTGTATGGCAGATTGGTTCTGATATCAGGGACCTTTTCCACCTTCTCGGAAAGATGGATGACAAATACTTCACGGATACTGAGTTTACTATACCTGTAATGGATATAGATGTAAACGGAAAGACCGTGATGAGGGATGTGTTTGAACGGATGGAGCAATATCGACCTGACCAGATTGGGGTCTTTACCGAGTGCCTGTTGCCTTATCATTGGAGTTATGTGAGTTCTGGAGAGTATCAGTATGCCAAAATATGGGGTGTTTTGGAAGAATATGGGGTGAGAGTTAAAATGATGACGCAGGGGCAGAAGTATTCGGAAGCCATTCAACCTAATCTCATTCTCCTTCTGGATGAACCTGAAAATTATATGCACCCAGAAATGTGCAGAACTTTTATCAGAAATCTGAATGTATTGCTAAGTAAACGCAACCCGAATACAGAACTACAGGTACTAATTAGTACGCATTCGCCATTTATGTTGTCGGATGTGATGGCATCGCAGGTTATCAAAATGGACTATGATGAGAATGGTAAGTGCGTTATGTCAAAAAGTGAGAAGCCATATTATGCTGCTAATATCCATAGCATTATGGCTGATGGTTTCTTTTTAGAATACACAATTGGAGAGCAGGCTCGCATCTTTCTTGAAGACAAGTTTAAGTTGTTACAAAGGTTAACTTGCATGAACAGAAATCTTTCTTCTTCAGAGAAAGAAGAGCTAACAATGATACGTAGCTTGATTCCGAATATCGGTGATGCTTTGATACGCCATTGTTTCTGCATGATGTTGGAAAAGTTTAAATAAGATGATAAGACTGTTGTTGCCGAACATAGAAGAACTGAAATGGCTTCATTATGAAGCGGTAAAAAGTTATGTGGCTGATATCATGCACAAGGAACTGCGGAAAGAGTTTTATCAGGAGGTGGTAGCTCTGCCTGGATTTGAAAAATATGATAGTGGGTATGATCTGGAGCATGATACTTTCAACTGGCTCAAACAATTTATATTAGCCGATTGTCCGACTCTTGCAGGATGGGTGGCGAATTGTTCTGAACTGCTGAAATTTGATTATATGAAGAAGGTGTACTTAAACAGGTTCTCAAATGGTATCTCGAACTATGTAGATCGGAATGAAACCTATAATGCATATACTTTGTTTGAGAAAATGAATTTAAAGGTATGCCCATATTGCGAACATGAACTATTGGATATCGTAGAAGTAATGCATGGCAAACAGATTAAACGTACATTGGAGTTCGACCATTTCTATCCGAAAGGTACTGATGAGTATCCTGGACTGGCCATGTGCTTTTATAATCTGGTTCCAAGTTGTAAGGTATGCAATCAGCTGAAATTGACGAATCCAGTGGCTGCCAATCCTTATGAGTCGGATATAGAGAACCTATCTTATTTCTATTCAAACCTGCCCATAGGAGTGAACTATGATGCGGTACCAGAAGCCGATTTCTCCATCAAGATGTATACTGAAGGAAATATGATGATAAATCAGGACACGTTGGGGTTAGAACAGAGATATCAAAGCCAGAATTATGCCGCTTATCAATTATTGAAGAACAGGCAAAACTTCCCTGATGAGAAGTTGGCAGAGATGGAGCGAATGGGATTAGGTACTATAGAGGGACTGAGGTTTTCTCTTTTTGGCAAGCCTCGCAGTGAGGCTTCGGGAACAGAGTTGCATACAAAAATTAAAGAGGATCTAATTGGATATTAGAAAGTAAAAAGCTATATTTCAAATACTAATATGTTTCGATTAAAAGATTTAAATATACTTGGTAGCAAGGCGGAGCTTGCCGCGCTGCCGGAGGGCAAACTGCTCATTAACACAATTAATGTATTAGATAAATGAAAAGAGTTTAGTGGAGGTTGTAAAGAATTGTGGTAACAAACGTTAAATATAAAGTCGTTTAGCCTATCTGCACAACCACATTGCCTTTTTTTTATTATTTTTGAATGCGTTTCGACCTTTAACTACGGTCAAGGAGCAATCGGACATCGTTGCACACGATGTGCCATTATTTCGTCATTTTAAATTACTAAAGCAATGTTTCATAATATTGAAATAAATAGATTACGTGGTATAAAACACTCGAAAATAGAAGGCTTGAAACAGATAAATCTTTTCTTCGGAAAGAATAACTGTGGCAAGTCGTCACTTTTGGATGCCATTTTTCTCATATCAGGTATATCTAATCCGAAGTTGCCTCTTAATGTTAACATAATACGCAACTATCGTCGATTGGAACCTTCTGATATGAAGCTGGACTTCTATTCTCTTGACATGAGCAGCCCTATCGTAATAAAGGCTGAGAATGACGAAACAAGAGAGTTGCAAATATCTGTTGTTGAGTCGTCTTCAAGCAAGGTGAACCTTCTGGGCGAAGACAACAATGTGGCTTCTACCGATCCTGACAATAAGTATGGTTTGGTATTAAAGTATAAGGTTAACGAGCATGCTTACGAGTCTTCAATAATAATGTCGCATTCTTCTAACAACTCTCTGGAGCAACGAATAAAGATGCCTGCACATTATAAGGAGAAACTCACATGTAGATATCTTAATCCGAAGTTCGACTTTACGACTTCCATTGACGGACTTGTAGACGTAATAAAGAACAAGGATGAGGCGTTCATCGTTAACGCTTTGCGACTCATAGAACCAAATATCAAGGATTTTGTTCTTTCGCAAAATGAGGTTTTGGTGGATATCGGTCTGGATAAGCGTATCCCTATAAATATGATGGGAGACGGAGCACGCAAGATTTTATCTATCTTGACCTCCATATACGAATGTAAAAATGGTATAGTGTTGATAGACGAATTGAGTAATGGCTTCCACTATTCTGTTATGAAAGGGGTGTGGCGAGTGATTGTTTCTGTAGCTAAGAAAAACAATGTGCAGATTTTTGCCACTACACACGACCTGGATTCAATAAAAGGCTTGCGTGATGCTGCAAAGTCTGGCGAGGAGTATGATGACTCTATCGTATGTTTTAAATTGCAGCGAACTGCCGATTACGAATTGAAGTCGTATACGTATTCTCTTGACAGTGTTGATTATTCTTTAACCCAGGAAATAGAAATCAGATAGTATGAATCTTATTTTTATTGAAGCGAAGAATGCAAATACTTCCGAATGCAACTTTCTCAAGGCTGTATTGTCAAAACATTTTGTCGACAAGTCTGTAGAATTTATTTGTATGGATGGGGTTGGGAATCTTTTCCAAAAGTCTATCATAAACAGAATGGAACAGGCGCAAGTCGAAGGTGATAGTGTTCTTGTGCTGGTTGATGCTGACAGTCCAAGCAAAGGATGGGGATACACTAAGAGGCATGATGATATCGAGGATAAAAAGACTCAATTGCAGTTGAATTTTCCTCTGTTTATTTATCCGAACAATAATGACGATGGTGATGTAGAGGTATTGATGGAGAGTCTTATCCGCAAGGATCTGCATAAAGATTGGTGGGATTGCTTTGAGGACTATGAAACATGTATTCAAGGAGCAAAGGATTCTGAAAACAATCAAAAATACAATTTGCCTAATCGTAAAGCAAAGCTCCATACTTATATCACTTCGCAGCAGTTAAATAAAAAACAGCGTGACAAGATAGGTTCCGGATTCTGGCTTTTTGATGATCCTAAATATTGGGATTTAACACGAGAGGCTTTGAAGCCGTTATTGGATTTTTTTGATGCGCATCTAAAGTGATAGCTTTTGAAAAAGGGAGAATTTGATTATAAATTCAAGATTGATGTTTCGATTAAAAAACTTAAATATACTTGGTAGTAAGGCAGAGCTTGCCGCGCTGCCGGAGGGCAAACTGCTCATTAACACAATAAATGCTCATTCGTACAACACGGCGCGTAAGGATGAACTGTTCGCTGAGGCGCTGACAAACGGTGATGTGCTCATTCCGGATGGGGTGAGCATCGTGAAGGCGTGCAGATGGATAAAGGCGAAGAGCCTGCCGAAGGAAAGAATAGCTGGATGGGATCTCTTCGAGTTTGAAATGAACAAACTCGAAGAATGTGGAAGAACACTCCGTTCGCCCCAGCGAACGGTAATGTTCATGGGCAGCTCGCAGAAGGTGCTCGATCAGGTTGTGAAGCGGGCGGCTGAGGCTTATCCTCATCTGAAGGTGGTGACTTACTCGCCTCCTTATAAGCCAGAGTTCTCGGATGAGGATAATAAGGCTATCGTTGAGGCGATAAATGCGGCTGACCCCGACCTGCTGTGGATAGGTATGACGGCGCCGAAGCAGGAGAAGTGGACCTACTCGCATTGGAACGAACTCAATATCCACTGTCATGTGGGCACCATCGGTGCGGTGTTCGACTTCTTCGGCGGTACTGTTGAGCGTGCTCCTATGCGGTGGCAGCGTCACGGACTGGAGTGGCTCTACCGACTGCTGAAGGAGCCGAAGCGCATGTGGCGTCGATACATCATCGGCAACACGCTGTTCCTATGGAATATGCTGAAGGAGAAGGTCTAGGCATGAACCTATGGGGCACGCAAGATTGTCGTGGCTTTATTTCTTATTTCGCCTGGTTTACAAATCGTGATATTTGTGTATACATTACTCGCCAAAGCTTTTGGCGGAGGCTTAACTAAAAAACGAAGGATATGATACAGAAGAGAACAAAGAGAATGGCAAGAACAGCCATTGTGGCGGCGTCATGCACTATTCGGCACAGATGACGGACAACGGAATCGGCGTCGGTTCACAGTATCCTATGAGCTGGGAAGTAGGCGATTTCTCTGCCGACGGCTATGCTACGGCCTCAATCATGAGTCCCAACGGGATGATGAAGTTCATGGGCATTATAAACCGCAAAGGCATCTTTGTGGTAGTCTATCAGATAGAGGGCGGAGAGGAATAGCTCATGTGTCACCATTCTGACACTTTATTGACATTCAAAATTATTGCTGTCCGTTGGATAGTATCAGTCATTCTGATAAAGACAAGCGGAAACCTTAAGGTTGCATTATAACCTTTTGGTTTCCGCTTTTTTTATTAGATCAGTTAAGAAGGATTGCTATGCCTCAGCCTATTTTAAGCTAAACTTAAGCGTCTGCACATCACGGCTGTTGGGGCCGACCATTATGTTGAAGTCGCCTGGCTCACACTTATACTCGAGCTGCTGGTTGTAGAACTTCAGATCATCGGGAGTAACGGTAAAGCTCACCGTCTTGGTCTCGCCCTTTTTCAAGTTTATACGCTTGAAGCCTTTCAACTCTTTCACGGGGCGTGACAAACTGCCAACAAGGTCGCGAACATACAGCTGTACCACCTCGTCGGCATCGCGATCGCCAGTGTTGGTGACGTCAACCGTGAGGGTCAGGCTGCCACCCATCGTGAGGGTGTCGGATGAGAGTCGGGGTTTGCCATAGCTAAACGTGACATAAGACAGACCAAAGCCGAAGGGGAATAGTGGATCGTTGTCGATGTCGAGATAGTTGCTTCGGAACTTTGAGAACCACTTGCCTTCCTCAAGCGGACGACCTGTGTTGAGGTGGTTATAGTAGAGTGGAATCTGTCCCACGCTCTTGGGCATGGTGGCGGTTAGCTTGCCGCTCGGACATTTGTCGCCAAAGAGCACGTCACAGATGGCATCTGCCGTTTCGCATCCTCCAAACCACACATTGAGAATGGCATCAAAGTTGTCGTTCTCCCATGTCATCACCGTTGGACGGCCAGAGAAGTTGAGTAGCACGATGGGCTTGCCAAGCTTCTTCAGGGCGGCGAGCATGTCGCGCTGAGCATCGGGCATGTCAAGGCTGCTGCGGCTGCAACACTCGCCGCTCATCTCCGACGACTCGCCCACGGCAGCCACGATGACATCAGCATTGCGTGACACGGCGATGGCTTCATCGAGAATCTCCTTGTCGGAACGTTTGTCGCGCTCTGATATTCCTGCATTAGCCTCAAGCTTGGTATCGTGCATGAAGTTGGAGCCTCTGGCATACAGCACCTCTGCCTTGTCGCCCACAGCCTCTTTCATGGCTTGCAGCAGCGTTTTGTTCTCATCGAAGCGGGCAACCAGGCTCCATGTGCCCGACATGTTGCGCTTGCTGTTGCCCAACGGGCCGACAAGGGCTATGCGTCCCTTTTTCTGCAAGGGCAGCATCTTGCCATCGTTCTTCAGAAGGACGAATGTCTCGGCGGCAATGTTGCGGGCCTCCGCGCGGTGGGCTGGAGTGAAAATCTCTTTCTTGGCACGCTTCTCGTTGCAATAGCGATAAGGGTCGGCAAATAGTCCGAGCTTCCACTTGGCCTCCAAGACGCGTCGGCAGGCGGCGTTGACAGCGGCTTCAGACACCTTGCCTTCGGCTATCGACTGAGCCAACGTGCCACGATAACCGTCAGACATCATGTCCATGTCGGTACCGGCGTTCAGGGCAAGTGCCGACACGGTCTTGAGATCGCCCAAACCGTGGTCCATCATCTCGGCGATGGCAGTATAGTCGGTCACGACCATTCCCTTGAAGCCCCACATGCCACGCAGCACATCGGTAAGCAGCCAGCGGTTGGCGGTGGACGGTATGCCCTCGAAGGTGTTGAAGGAGGTCATTACGCTCATGGCGCCTGCATCGACGGCGGCCTTGTAGGGAGGCATGTAATAGTTGAACATGCGCCAGCGGCTCATGTCGACCGTGTTATAATCGCGCCCTGCCTCAGAGCCACCGTAAAGAGCAAAATGTTTGATGCACGCCATCACGGTGTTAGGTGCCGACAGATCGGTGCCTTGATAGCCTTCAACCATGGCGCGGGCAACCTGTGAGCCTAAGTAAGGATCCTCACCACTGCCCTCGGCCATGCGTCCCCAGCGCGGGTCTACACAGATGTCGAGCATGGGCGAGAAGGTCCAGTTTAAGCCGTCGGCCGATGCCTCCTGTGCCGCTATCTGTGCGCTGCGCTTTATGGCCTGCATGTCCCATGAGCAAGAGAGCGAGAAGGGAATGGGGAACACCGTCTCGTAGCCATGGATAACGTCCATGCCGAACAGCAACGGAATCTTCAGGCGGCTTTGCTCCACCGCTATCTTCTGCATGTCGCGTATGTTCTTCACGCCTTTAAGATTGAACAGTCCGCCCACTTCGCCGCGCGTTATCTTTCCGGCGATGTCGCTGCTTTTGGCCTGTCCAGTAACGATTGTTCCAGTGACGGAGAGGTTTAGCTGTCCGATTTTCTCCTGTAGTGTCATCTTAGCCATCAGGTCATCGATAAACTGGTTCATCTTGCCTTCGTCGGCTGCGTGTGTCTTGGCCTGCATGCTGCACAAGGGCAGCAATGCCAATGATGCCAATGCTAAAAATTTTCTGATTTTCATAAATGTGTGATAAAAACGAATTAAAGGTGGGCCGATAAGACTCTTCATGTCGGCCCAGTGTGTAGGGCGGCTGCGGCACACTGACTTCGTAGAGCAGGTTGTCGATGTTGCGCACAAAGTTAGTATAAAACTATTAGAAAGAAGATAAATTCCTTTGATTTAACACTAACTTGTGTTTACGACATGTATAAATCTTTGCGTATGGCACATGAAAAACTTCTTATGTGTGAAACAAACTTACACCGGTATGGACTATATCTTGCAATTCCATTAACTTTAGCAATGTAGATGGGAAGGTTTACAGCGCTTTCATATTTTGTAGACTTTTTCATAACTGTATCTTTAATGTCTGCGGCAAAAGTATTATGAAGGTGTTCCAATTATTAGCACTGGTTGAAAAAACTTCTGTTTTTGTGAGTTTTTACAAGAAACATTTAACCTGTATTGATAATTGAGTCAGCACGTCAATATCTTTGCCGGCAAATAACGATAAAAACTTGAGATATGACATAGTACGAATTGTTACACAAGGTATCGTTTGACGAGATTGCGCCATTCTTGTCGAAAAGCTATGACGCAGGCAGAAGATGTTATTATTTAAAGGAACTCATTGAGAAATATGATTTAGCAAAGGGCCTCAACCAACACAATAGTATAATAAGCATAAGTGCCTCACCAAAGCATCCTCTCCAGCCACAAGAATTTGAAACCTTGCAACGTTTGTTGTACAGAAGTGTCTATGAGTCACTGTTTTGCTTGAAAGCAGATGATGCTCTTGAGGAGGACTTGCGGATAGATTTCGCTTTTTACAGTATGTAATTTAAGGATAAGGTTAAACGACATTTTAAATCAAGATTATAATATGCTCTACTTGAGCGAGAAGACCGACAACTGGAATGAAGGGTTAAACCCAGAGCTGACTTCCGACATGCATCTCATATATCCGTTCCACAACCTCTATGAACATACATGCTTCTCAATCTTTGACCTTTTATGGGTGCGCGATTTTAATGTGGAAATCTCCGTGGAATACGATTATGCAACATATAAGGAGTGATTTTTTAGCATGGATGTAATGACTAAAATTTTTTGTAACTTTGGTGCACACCAACACTACATGCGCTCTCTTCCGTTGCATCTCTCACAGAAAGAGCTTTGTTCTTGCAACGAATATGCCGACTTCGAACTTACGCTTCGTCCCACCTACGACTTCATAATGGAGTTGCAAAGATATGGGACGATGATAGAAGTGATGGAACCACAGTCGCTAAGGCAGACCATGAAATGTTGTATAAGCGATCTGGGTGAATTGTATAAAAACGATTAATTGTCAAACTAAATAATATTTATCTCTCTATTTAAGATCTTATCTATGGATAGATAAATCTCTTCTTCGGTTTCGTAAGGAATAATTGTAAAATATGCATTACCATTCAGCATAGCAGATATGTTTGATTTTCTTTTATCGTAGAAAATGTAAACGGGTATGTTATGCGCTTCGGCATAGGCCAACTCGTAACCCACGCCATGGGATGGGCAGGTGCATTCTGCTATTACGAGGTCGCAGCTTTTCAACCACTCGGTATCTCTCTCGTAGATATGTACATCAATTTCTTTTGTTTGAGCCTTCAAACTCATATTCGATTTTCCAATGTGTTCAGTGAGCACTATATCCGTCTTCTTTATATAATTGATAATCTTCTGATACAAAGCTGCATCAACCCGACCACCTCGGATTGAACCTGCAAAATATACTTTCTTGTTCATGTTGTTTGTTATTTGTTTAATTTTTATGGATAACTATTATTCTGATATGTTTTAAGGAGGTAAAATTGTAATGTTACTGATTACCTGTGGTCTACCTTTTACGAATGTAAAGTTAATAAAAGTCTTGATTTTTTACGTCATAAACTTGACTTTTATATTGTTCTTTAACCCTTTTCGTGCTATAATCCATTTGTATAGTTGTGATTGGTTTTGCCAATGCACGACTACTTATTCGTTATTATCGTTATAAGATAGATTTCCCTCAAAATTAAGTGTCTCGTGCGGTACGCTGTTAGGCTTGTTAGCCTGCGTAGTTCAGTCACTATTGTTGTCGCTGAAACATCGCCGATGATGATCCGCCACATATGCCAAAATGTTTTGGCTCCAGACTTGCGGTTTCGAAAATTTTGCGTATATTTGCGGTATAACCAATTAAATAATTAGATTATGCTTATCGAATTTACAATATTTGGAGCCTTGTTCTTTGTTTGCGTAGCCATTCGTTTTTTAGGCGAGAGTATACGTGATGAAACGAAACGTAGTAGCGTTGCCCGTAGAATTGAGCGAGAGGCAAAGAGGCGCGAATTGGAGTTAAAACGTGCAAAATTAAAAGCAAAAAAAGAAGAAAATGCTCGCAAATGGAAAGAATTTAATAAAGCTTACAAGGAAATATTAAAGGGCAATTACTAAAATTCATATTTTTTCAGGGCTTATATAAACAACATTCTTATTATGAAAAGATTAGAAATGAACGAATTGAAAGCAAAGATAAAGTCTCTTGCTGAGCGTAACCGTTTAGCAAGAACCGACGAAGAGCGTGCCGCCGTAGCTGCAGAGATGAGCACTCTAAAAAGTGAGAACGAACAGGCTTTCACCGAAGCTTTGGAAGCTCTTATTAAAACTACAGCAGATGACATCCAGGAGCTGCACAGCTGACACATTTAAAATACTAACAGAATGTCCGGAGTACCGTCCGAGTCTCCGCAACGCCCATAAACGAATTATGGTCGAAGTTCCTTTGTGTAAAGGAATTTCGACCATTTGTAGTTGCGGAGGCAGGACTCGAACATGCGACCTCCAGGTTATGAGCCTGGCGAGCTACCAACTGCTCCACTCCGCGATATTAACCATCGCAATCAGATTAACAATAGAAGTATTTCTGAATTGCGAGTGCAAAGGTATGACTTTTTATTGAAACCTCCAAATGTTTTTGCGATTATTTTTCAAAAATGATGCAAAAAGGCTAAAAAACAATGCAGGAAAGGCTAAAAAGCGATACATGAAAGGCTAAAAAACAATACTGAAAGGCTAAAAAACAATTCTGAAAAGCTAAAAAGCGATGCAGGAAAGGCTAAAAAGCGATGCGGAAAGCCTTGAAAATTATATTTCGAGAATCTTCTTGTGGCGCAGTTCGTTCAGTTGATGCAGCAGTTTTAGGCGTTCTTCGGTGAGCTGTCCTGCCTTGAATAGCTTTTTGTTATATTTCCACCAGTTGAGCAATGCGCGGTTTTCTGTACGTTTCTTGTCGGGGAGTTGGTGGTGCTCCTCGAGATAAATACGGAGTTCATTGTAATGAGCTAACCATTTTACATCGTGTTTTGTTCTCATAAAAAGCAGTGTTTGATGTCAAAACTCAGAGATTGGAAGTTTAGACAGGTTTAGTTTTTTATTTAATAATGTGAAAGACTGACTGAAACAGTCAGGGTGCAAACAGAGAATAAGTGGTCGTAAAAGTACAAAAAAGGTGTGAATAATGCAAAACAATTACATAAAAATAATCGTGATGTAAGTAATTTCGAGTAACTTTGCATAGAATTGGTGGGGTAAAACTACACCATGCCAATTAAAAGCACAAGAAACTTGCAATAATTCGATAAACCACAATGACAAATCAATATAAAGACAAACCATACAATGACTATGGACAGTGGATACGCCAGCGTTTTCCGTTCCGTGTGCAGAAGATCTCGGTGGACGCCGGCTTCTCCTGCCCGAACAGAGACGGCATGATATCGCACGGCGGTTGCATCTTCTGCGACAATCGCACGTTCAATCCGTCGTACTGCCAGCCGTCGAAGTCGATTGCGCAGCAAATGGAGGAGGGGAAGGCGTTCTTCCGTCGCAAGTATCCCGACATGAAATACCTTGCCTATTTTCAGGCGTACAGCAACACCTACGCACCTCTCGACGTGCTGAAGCGTCGCTACGAGGAGGCATTGGCTGTTGAGGATGTCGTGGGACTGGTGATTGGCACCCGTCCCGACTGCATAAGCACCGAGTTGCTCGACTATCTGGAGGAGCTTAACCGTCGCACGTTCCTCATCGTGGAGTACGGCATAGAGTCGGTGAACGACGACACGCTGCGCCACATCAACCGCGGGCACGACTTCGAGTGCAGCCGACGAGCCATTGAGCTGACGCACGACCGCGGCATACTCACCGGCGGACATATCATCCTCGGACTGCCCGGCGAGGACCGTGAGGAGAACATACGCCAAGCCTCGATAGTGTCTGATCTGAAGCTCGACATACTGAAGATACACCAGTTGCAGATTATCCGCGGCACGCAACTTGCCGACGAATACATGCAGCGGCCCTTCAAACTCTTCACGCCCGACGAGTATATCGACACCTGCATAGCCTACCTCGAGCGTCTGCGCAGCGACATCATCGTGGAGCGCTTCGTGAGCCAGTCGCCAGCCGACATGCTCATTGCGCCGAAGTGGGGGATAAAGAACCACGAGTTCACTAACCGCCTCGTGAACAGAATGAAAGAACTCGACACGTGGCAGGGAGCTTTTAAGAGTAAAGAAGTAAAATCGTAAAAAGGTATTGTCGTAGGACAACACATCGGCGAAGAAAGAAAAAATGCAGAGTAAAATATTTGTCGTTACAACATAAAATAAGTACATTTGCAACAATTATATAATAATAAAAACGCATAATAATTAATACGCACATGAGATCAATCCTGTCAACACTCGCATTCGCTGTCATCACCCTGACAGCCTGCGCACAGTCAACCCCCAGTACTGAGTACAGCATCAAGGGCACATGCCCCGAAGGTGTCAGTAAAGTATATGTAATGGACGTTAACGGCAGTCGCCCGGCGCCCATAGACAGCGCCACCGTGAAAGACGGCAAGTTTGCGCTGAAGGGCAACGCTGAGAAGGACGCTCTGCTCGGACTCACCATCACCAAGCAAGACTACTGCGCCTTCATCAACGACGGCACACCCCTAGTAGCCGACCTTGCTAAGAAGCTGCTCACCGGTTCTGAGCAGAACACGAAGCTCAACGCCTACGACCGCGAGATAGACGCCATCAGCAACGAGGCTCAGGCGTTCTACGCCCAGTTTACGAAGGCACAGCAGAGCGGCATGAGCGAAGCCGAGTTGCAGAAGCTCGCCGACGAGCTTGGTCCGAAGCTGAACGACATCTCTGAGCGCGCATCGCTCCGTTGCCTCGAGATTATCAAGGAGAACAAGGACAACCTCATCCCCGTAGCGTTCGTCGGCAACGTGATGTACTACGTAGAGTATCCCGAACTGAAGGAGATACTCAACGACAAGTACGCCTACACCAAGCACCCGGCGCTTGCCCCCGCACGCCAGTATCTCGCCATGCTCGCCAAGAAGGCAACCATCATCGGCAAGCCCTTCACCGACCTCACCGAGAACGATGTGAACGGCAATCCGCACAAGCTCTCAGAGTATTGCGGCAAGGGCAACTACGTGCTCATCGACTTCTGGGCTTCATGGTGCGGTCCGTGCCGTACTGAGATGCCACACGTGAAGGCTGCCTACGAGAAGTACAAGTCGAAGGGCTTCAACGTCGTTGGCCTTTCGTTCGACAACAAACTCGAGAACTGGAAGAAGGCTATCGCCGACATGCAGCTCGACTGGGTACACCTCTCCGACCTTAAGGGCTGGCAGAGCGAGGCAGGTCAGGTATACGGCATACGCGCCATACCGGCAAGCTACCTCGTCGACCCTACGGGCAAGATCATCGCAGCCGACCTCAGAGGCGAACAGCTTGAGGCTAAGCTGAAGGAGATTTACGGAGAGTAAGAAAAGAGTAGTGAACAAACAGAAACACCCCTCACATCACAATAGGTTTTTATGGATAACAGCAAACAGGCTACTCTTGAGCTGGGCACAAAGCCCGTGGGCAAGCTGCTGATGCAGTACGCTCTGCCCGCCATCGCTGCCATGACGGCAGCGTCGCTCTACAACATGACAGACAGTATATTCATCGGACAAGGCTGCGGTGCACTCGCCATCAGCGGCCTTGCCGTTACATTCCCCCTGCAGAACCTCGCGGCGGCGTTCGGAGCCGGTGTGGGCGTAGGTGCCTCTACGTGCATATCGGTGAAGCTGGGACAGAAAGACTACACCACAGCCGAGCGTGTGTTCGGCAATGCGTTCACGCTTAACGTCATCATCGGCGTTGCGTTCAGCATCATATCACTCCTCTTTCTCAACCCTATATTGCGCTTCTTCGGCGCCAGCGACGCCACGTTGCCCTACGCACGCGAGTATATGGTCATCACACTCGCCGGCAACGCCATCTCTCACATGTTCTTTGGTCTGAACGCCATACTGCGTGCGGCGTCCAAGCCACGCTCTGCTATGATGGCGTCGATAATGACGGTGGTGCTCAACGCCATCCTCTCGCCGATATTCATCTGGCCGCTGCACATGGGTATAGGCGGAGCCGCCCTTGCCACAATCATTGCGCAAGCCACGGTGCTCTGCTGGCAGCTTAGGATATTCAGCAATCCGCAGTGCATCGTCCACTTCAAGCGTGGCATCTACCGCCCCGTGTCGCACATCATCAAGAACATCATAGCCATAGGCATATCACCGTTCGCCATGAACGCCTGCTCGTGCATCGTCATCATTTTTATCAACAAGGCGCTCACCTTCCACGGTGGCGACCTCGCTGTAGGAGCGTTCGGCATCACTAACAAGATAGCGTTCATCTTCATCATGATAAACATGGGCATGAACCAAGGCATGTTCCCTATTGCGGGCTACAACTACGGCGCACGCAACTACGACCGTCTGCTGCGCGTGCTGAAGTACACCATGACCGGCGCCGTGCTCATCACCACCGTGGGCTGGATAATAGCCCAGTCGATGCCCTATGAGTGCGCACGTCTGTTCACTTCCGACCAGACGCTCATCAGCATCTCCGAGCGCGCCATCACCCTCACCATGATCACCTTCCCATTGGTAGGCGCACAGATGGCGAGTACGGGCTTCTTCCAGAGCATTGGCAAGGCGAAGATAAGCATGCTGCTCTCGCTCTCGCGCCAGCTTCTGTTCTTCCTGCCGGCGCTGCTCGTTCTGCCCAACTTCTACCAGACCGACGGCGTGTGGTTCGCGCAGCCTATCAGCGACGTCATCTCGTTCGTTGTGGCAATAGTGCTGCTCACGAAGTACATAAAGAAGTTCAAGACGGCGCAGCCCGACGAGTGTACCATTTAACCTAAAGCCACATTCATCAACTAAAGACATAAAGATATGAACAACGATAAACTGATAATTAGCGTCGGTCGCCAGCTTGGCAGCGGCGGCAGAACGATAGCGAAGATGCTCGCCGACGAGTTCGGCTGCAAGTTCTACGACCGCGAGGTGCTCAGCCTTGCAGCCAGAGAGAGCGGCTTCAGCCCCGAGTTCTTCGAGAAGAACGACGAGCGCAAAGGCTTCCTCGACCAGATATTCCACATGCACATGCCGTTCATCTCCGACTCGTCGTTCTACGACAACGGACTCTCGCAGGAGAATCTGTTCCGCATACAGAGCGATGCCATACGCAAGGCAGCCGACGAGTCGTCGTGCGTGTTCGTGGGCCGCTGCGCCGACTATGTGCTGCGCGACAACCCGAACATGGTGACGGTGTTCATCACCGCCGACCTCGACGACCGCATCAGCAACGTCTGCAAGCGCCGCAACTGCTCGGCTGAGGAGGCGCGCAAGCTGATAGAGGACAAGGAGAGCACGCGCTCGTCCTACTACAACTACTACTCGGGCAAGACATGGGGCGCCAGCGCCAGCTACGACCTCTGCGTCAATGCGTCGCGCCTCGGAGCCGAAGGCACGAAGGAGTTCATTGCCGACTTCATAAGAAGGAGAATGAAACGATGAAGAAGATAGGTATAATCAGCGACACCCACTCTTACTGGGACGACCGCTATCTGAAGTATTTCGAGCCGTGCGACGAGATATGGCATTGCGGCGACATCTGCTCTACGGTGCTTGCGGAGCGCCTGGCAGAGTTTCGTCCGCTGCGTGCCGTCTGCGGCAACTGCGACGGCGGCGACCTGCGCCTTATGTATCCTGAGGTGCTGCGCTTCAAGTGCGAGGAGGTGGAGGTGCTGATGAAGCACATCGGCGGCTATCCGGGCAAGTACGACCCGAGCATACGCCGGCAGATTATGGAGCGCCCGCCGAAACTCTTCATCAGCGGACACTCGCACATACTGAAGATAAAGAACGACCCGCAGCTCGGACTGCTGCATATCAACCCCGGAGCCGCCGGACTGCAGGGATGGCAGACCGAGCGCACCCTCGTCCGACTCACTATCGACGGAGCCACAATGAAAGACTGCGAAGTGATTACGCTGGCTACGCCGGGAAGGCACAGCGCTTTATAATATAAGGTATAAATACAGAAAATCGCCCACAAGCTCTATCGAGTTTGTGGGCGATTTTTTTCGTAGCGGAGGTCTCCGGCCTCCGCAGCACCAAGTGCATAGTAAAGATTTCGCAGCTTGCTGCGGAGGCCAGAGACCTCCGCAGCACCAAGTGCATAGCAAAGATTTCGCAGCTTGCTGCGGAGGCCAGAGACCTCCGCTACTAAGCCATTAGCTAACCTTGTTCAGCTTCTTGATAATAGAGAAGATGAAGAGGGCAGAGACGAGGCAGATGCCAGCGAGAACACCCCAGATAGTAATGAGGTTGAAGTTCTTGCCCCACATGATGCCCGGCACCATAACGAGCTGGTTGCCGATAGCTGTAGCGCCGAACCAGAGACCCATCATAAGACCTGCATACTTCGGAGGAGCCACCTTAGTTACGAACGAGATGCCGATCGGCGAGAGCAGAAGCTCTGCGAAGGTGAGGATGAGGTATGTAGAGATGAGGAGGTTTGCGCTTACGCGTGTGCCTTCAGTAGCCGGGTCGCCCTGTGTGAGCGGCAACTCAAGACCCATAGAGCCTACAGCCATCCATACGAAACCGAGAGCCGCAACGAGCATACCCAGACCGATCTTCTCGGGCGATGTCGGCTCCTTGCCGATCTTGTTTAGCCAAGAGAAGAGAGCCACGCTCACCGGTGTCAGCGCTACAACGTAGCACGGGTTGAACTGCTGGAAAATAGGAGCCTCTACCGCTACAGCGCCCTCAAGGTTGTTGTACTTGTAGAAGAGGAAAGCGATGGCTGCAACGATTACGCCGAACGAGATGCCCTTGCCCTTGCCGGTCTTGCTCTGAGCGAGACCGAAGCTGCCGTACACCACGAAGATGCAAGCCACGAGGTTCGTCACGTCGAACGCCATCGACTGCAGACCCTCAGAAGTCTTCTGCGTGAAGTCGCGTGCGAAGAGTGTCAGCGTATTGCCGTTCTGGTGGAACGCCATCCAGAAGAAGATAACCACGGCGAACACGAGGCAGAGGCACACGATGCGCTCCTTTGTCTCAGCCGGCGAAAGCTCGTTCACCTCCTTAGCCGGAGTCTTGTCGTCCTTCTTCTTTGTCTCAGAAGCCAGCACGTGCTTGTATGTGAAGCTGAAGATATAGTAGATGGCGATACTGACGATGAGCGATACGCAAGCCACGGCGAACGCGAAGTGGTAAGAGTCTTCCACAGATACGTGCATAGTATCCTGCGCCCACTTCATAATCTTGATGGCAGCGGTAGGAGCGAACATGGCACCGATGTTGATAGCCATGTAGAAGAGTGAGAAGCCCGAGTCGCGGTTCTGCGAATACTTCGGCTCGTCGTACAGACGGCCTACCATGACTTGCAGGTTGCCCTTGAACAGACCGGTTCCGAGAGCGATGAGGATGAGCGAAGCGCCCATTGCAGCGATGGCAACGGTGTCCTTGCCAAGAGGCAGCGAGAGCACGAGATAGCCGATGAACATGATGAAGATACCGGTGGTAACCATACGTCCAAAGCCAAACTTGTCGGCTGCGATACCGCCGATGATGGGGAGGAAGTAAACCATCATCAGGAAGGTTGAATAGATAGTACTTGCCAATCCGGTTTGGAAACCGAAGTTAGCCTGCAAATAGAGTAAGAACACAGCAAGCATGGTGTAGTAGCCGAAGCGCTCACCAGTGTTTGCCAAGGCTAATGCCCACAGACCTTTTGGTTGATTTTCAAACATAAATAATTGAGTTTTTATTGATTAAGTTATTATTTCATAGCATTGGTATCACAACTTACAAATTTAAGAAGAATAATTCTATCAACCAAATGTATGTAACATTTTCGTAACAAAATATGGCAATTATTCAGTTGCGGTGGCTTTCATGGGGCTATATGGAAGGCTTTCGGGCGATATGTAGCCGTCGTTGTGCGGCGGGCGGAATCCAATCGGACGGCGAACGGAATCCGATCGGACGGCGGACGGAATCCGATTGGACGGCGGACGGAATCCGATTGGTCGGCGGACGCGAACGGTGAGAAAAGTTGAAGAATCATAACAAATAGGGATTGCACAAACAAGACTTTCTTCTTAACTTTGCACCTCAAAACGGAGACAACTGCACCCCCTGCACATCACATTATAAAGACAGAACAATATGAACAAACGAAAACTCATACAACACCACAAATGGCTGGGGCTCGTGCTCAGCTTCTTCCTGCTGATGTTCTGCGTCTCGGGCATCCTGCTCAACCACCGCCAGCTTATCAGCGACATCAACGTGTCGCGCACGCTGCTGCCCCAGCGCTACGAGTACAGCCAGTGGAACGGCGGACTGCTGCGCGGCACGCTGCCCGTCGACTCACACATATTAATATATGGCGCGTCGGGCATCTTCCTTACCGATTCTACCGCTGCGCATATAGCCGACTTCAACGAAGGACTTCCCACGGGTGCTGACTACCGCCAGATACGCAATGTGGTTAGCGTGGGCAGCTCGGCAAAACAGCTCTTCGCCGTGTCGCAGTTGGCGCTCTACCGTTTCGGAACGCACGGCAAGTGGCACACCGAAGCGCTGCCCTTAGCCGACTCCGACGAACTGCTTACCGACATCGCTGCCCACGGCGACACGCTCGTCGTGCTGAGTCGGTCACACGCCTACATCGCCGTGTCGCCCTACACGCAGTTCCGCCGCATCGACATGCCTGCGCCGCCCGACTATAAAGACCGCACTACGGCGTTCCGCACGGTGTGGCTGCTGCACAGCGGCGAACTGTTCGGCTTCGCAGGGCGCCTTCTGGTCGATGCTGTTGCCGTGGTGCTCATCGTGCTTATCCTTACGGGCTTCGCCTTCTTCTGTCTGCGCAAGGCGAAACGCCGCTGGCAGAGCAAGGGCAGCACGATGAAGCACACGCTGCGCTGGCACAATCTCATGGGGCGCAAGACTATCGTCGCCACAATATTAATATGTGCTACGGGCTGGTGTCTGCGCCCGCCGGTGATGGTGGCGCTCGCCCTGACGAAGGTGCCGACGCTGCCGTTCACAACGCTGAAAAGTAAGAACCCTTGGCACGACAAACTACGTCTCGTGCGCTACGACAGTAGGGTAGGCGACTGGCTGCTGTCAGCCTCCGAGGGCTATTTCTCGTTGGGCAGCGACATCAGTAAGCCGCGTCCGACGCGCATCATGGACGCTCCGCCGCAGAATGTGATGGGGCTGAACGTGTGGAAGCAGCGCGAGGATGGCATGTGGCTCTGTGGTTCGTTCGGTGGAATGCACGTCTGGAACCGCCGCACGGGTACTACTACCGACTATTTCACTGGCCTTCCGGTGCCGAAGAAGCCGGGTCCGCCGCTCGGCAAGAAGGCGATAAGCGGCTACAGCTCCGACTTCCGTGTCTGCGCCGCCGAGCAGAAAGGTATGAATGGTACGGATACAAAAAAATCAGTCACAGAGATTGTGACTGATTACTATGATGGAACCACGAAGATTGTGCAGCCCGAAAGTCTGCGCCGCCTGCCCATGTCGCTGTGGAACGTGGCGCTCGAAGTGCACACCTGCAGAATATACATGCACAACACCGCAACATACATCTTCATATTCTTCTTCGGAATAGCGGTTGTGTGGTGTTTGTGGACTGGATTGAAGTTAAAGAAGTAACTTCAGGGGGTGCACTTGTCTCAAGTGCACCAACCTAATAGAATGCACCGATAAAACGTTGGTGCACTTGAGACAAGTGCACCTCCTGAAGAATGTCTTGAGACAAGTGCACCCCCTGAAGAATGTCTTGAGACAAGTGCACCCCCTAAAGAATGTCTTGAGACAAGTGCACCCTCTGAAGAATGTTTTGAGACAAGTGCACCCCTAACGTATATCAAACAGCCACGCGAGCTTCACCACGATGTTCGAGTGGTTAGAACGTGCGAAGTAGTCGCGCTTCGAGTCGCCGTAGATGTTGCCTAAGCCGTAGTAGTAGCGGCCCTCGAGCAGCAGATGACCAGCACGCGGAATGGTCCACTCAATGCCCAAGCCCGCCGCAATGCCGTAGTCGAACTTGTTCTCTACAGCCATTGTGTCCTGCGCGCAAGTCTGGTTGGCGCGGTCTGTGGTGTTACGGTTGGCGATGGTGAAGTTGGTCTTTGTCGACTCGTTTATCATATAGCCGAACTGCGGACCAGCCTGGAAGAAGAACTGCAAGCCCTTGCGTTCCTTTCCCCATGCCAGGTGAGCGAACACCGGCAGCTGTATGTAGTTGATGTCGCGCTGATACGCCTCAGCCACGCCCGTAGTAGGATTAATCACGGGCTTGTCGTTGACATCGAGAATGCTCTCCTTCCAACCGATGCGCGCATAGTTTAGCTCGGCATACACAGAGCAGTAGGTCTTGAAGTATTTCTCGCAGGTGTACTTGAACGAGAGACCGGCGGTGAAGCCCGGGTGCTGCGTCTGCGTCACCTTCGGCACGAAGCTCACGCTGCTCATCACGAAGCCGCCGTTGAAGCCGAGCGCAAGGTCGTTGCGGTAGTCGCCCACCTGCGCCTTTGCGCACACGGCTGCCGTCAGCAGCAGAGCGAGGAGTGCTTTTCTTATTGTCTTTATCATTTGTTCTTTTTTCTCTTTAAGCCTTTCTAAGCCTTTCTGTTTCTAAGCCTCTCTAAGCCTTTCTAAGCCTTTCTATTTCTAAGCCTTCTAAGCCGAAGAAGAGCAGCCAAGCCCTCCCCGACGGGGAGGGTTGGGAGGGGCTTTAATACGTAATTGTTTCTATCGTGCGTGTCGGCTTGTAGTGGAGCAGCACGAAGCAGTTGTTCTGCATGCCGCCGTTCGTCACGCGCTTGAACTTCAGCGGAGTCTGCAGCGGCTCGTACGTGTTCTGCTGCGGAGTGCCGTTGAACTGCTTGCCGTACTTGTTTATGCCGCGGATGAAGAACTGCGCCTGGTCGTAGCCCGTGAGGGCGAAGCGCGGCAGAGCCAAACGCATATCCGACTTGAACCACTGGCGATAGTGGCGCTCCAGACTTGCTGTAGCCGGCGCCGACTCGTTGTAGACGTATGCCGTCGGGATGTATGCCTCGTACTTGTAATAGTAGTCCTGGTATACGCGCTTGTACATCAGCCATTCGTTGTAGCCGTACATCGCAATCTGTATGTTCGGGTAAGAAGCACGCAGCGTGTTCAGCTTCGCAAGCGTAGAGTTAAGCTGCGGCGAACGACCCGTGTTCAGAATCACCACGTTGCGCTTCTTTGCGCTGAACGCCTTGGCGAACATCGGCTCCGACGACTTCAGGTTTGTTATGTTGTACGTAATGCCCTCAGCCTCAAGACGGCGGCGCAGGGCGGCTGTGAACACCCCCTTGTCGCTTGTTGTGTCGTTGCAGTCGACAAACACCGGATGCGCATCCTTGAAGCGGTCCATGAACGCGTTCACAGACAGTTCTGCAGTGAGCACACGACTCTGATAAACCTGGAAGATATGGTCGTTGGTCTCCACGTCGCCACCGTTGATAGAGAACGGGATGACGAGACGTATGCCGTTCTTGCGGCAGAAGTCGCCTATCGGCTTCACCTGCTTGGTGTAGAGCGGACCGAAGATAAGGTCGCAGTTCTTGGCGTTGGCGTCGGCAAGCACCTGTGCTACGCTGGCATCCTTATGCAGGTTCCATGCGAAGATGTTGGTGTTGATGCCCTGACTGCGCAGACTGTCGCACGCCATGAGCACGCCACGGTAGTATTCTATCATGCGCTGTCCGTCGCCGTCCACGTTGTGCAGCGGCAGCATCACGCCCACGTTCACCGTGTTAGCCGCACGCTGCTGTGTTGCAGAAGCCTTCGGCGCCGTTGTTGCAGCAGTGGTCTGCACCTGCTTCGGGAACGGAATGAGCAGCTGCTCGCCCTTCTTCAGCACATAGTCGTTCTTCTGCATGTCGGGGTTTGCCTGCATCAGCTCGTCGATGGTGATGCCGAACTTCTGGGCGATGCCATATATCGTGTCTTTCTTCTTTACCTTATACAAGTCTTGCCACTTCGGCGTCTGCGCTGCCACCGACGATGCCAGCAGCATGGCGCAGAACAAGAAAAGAATTCTAATGCTACGTCTCATTTCTATCATTCTATTAAAATTAACATTGCAAAAGTACACAAAATATATTGTTTGCAAAAATCTTTGTTCATAAATAACGTTATAAATAGGTAGCAGCGTTTTGCTGTGTGCGAGATAATAACTAACTTTGCATTACAAGTAAACGAGTGGACAAGTAAACAAGACGATAAGTAAACGAGTAGACAATGAGATATATCAGAACACTTTTATTGTTGGTTCTCTGCACCACGCTGCAGGCATACGCCGACGAGGTGCCGACAATCGACCCGCAAGCTACGTTCACCACCGACGAAGGCGAGGAGATCGGCACGAGCTATTCCGGTTCGGCTCCGCTCACCGTGGTGTTCCACGCCAATGCCGAAAACGTAGGCATGTACACGCCCCACTACGAGTGGCGTTTCACCAAGGAGGGCGAGACACAGCCCTACCTCGTGCGCTACGAGGAAGAGACCGAGTACACGTTCACCGAGGCGGGTTCGCACCGCATCGTGCTCTACGCCACGTTCATCAACGGCAACGACACCGTAGCCTACACCAAGGACTACTGGCAGGACGCACAGCCGATAACCATACAGATATCGGAGAGCAAGCTCGAGATGCCCAATGCCTTCTCGCCCAACGGCGACGGCATCAACGACATCTATCGCGCCAAGAACAACTACCAGAGCATCGTGGAGTTCGACGCCTACATCTTCAACCGCTGGGGACAGAAGATATACGAATGGCACGACCCTGCGGGCGGATGGGACGGTAAGTTCAACGGCAAGGACGTGAAGCAGGGCGTCTACTTCGTGCTCGTGAAGGCGAAGGGAGCCGACGGAAGAAAGTATAACATCAAGAAGGATGTGAATCTGCTGCGTGGCTATACCGAAAGCAATGGGGTGAATTCTACGGAATAGAGTTATGGGAGAAAAGATAAACGTTTGGGGCGCACGCGTCCACAACCTGAAGAACATTGACGTGGAGATACCACGCGACTCGCTCACGGTAATCACCGGACTGAGCGGATCGGGCAAGTCGTCGCTTGCCTTCGACACGATATACGCCGAAGGTCAGCGCCGATACATCGACACGTTCTCGGCATACGCACGCAACTTCCTTGGCGGAATGGAGCGACCCGATGTCGACAACATAACCGGTCTGAGTCCGGTTATATCCATCGAACAGAAGACAACAAACAAGAACCCACGCTCTACCGTGGGCACAACGACCGAGATATACGACTATCTGCGTCTGCTCTATGCTCGCGCCGGAACGGCTTACAGCTACGTTACGGGCGAGAAGATGGTGAAGTATACCGAGGAGCGCATCATCGAGATGATCAACTCCGACTATGCCGGCAAGCGCATATACATACTCGCTGCACTCGTAAGGCAGCGCAAGGGCCACTACCGCGAACTCTTCGAGACGCTTCGTCGCAAGGGCTATCTCTACGTGCGCATCGACGGCGAGATTACGGAGATAAGAAGCGGCATGAAGACCGACCGCTACAAGAACCATAACATTGAGGTGGTGATAGACAAGATGCAGATGCGCGACGGCTTCGACGACCGCCTGCGCAAGACTGTCGCTACGGCAATGCGCGAGGGCGACGGACAGATTATGATTCTCGACAAGGACACGGGCGTGGCAAAGAATTTCTCCAAGCGACTGATGTGCCCTACGTCGGGCATCTCTTACCGCGACCCTGCACCCAATATGTTCTCGTTCAACTCGCCCGAGGGCGCCTGCAGCAAGTGCAAGGGCTTGGGCTATGTCAACGAGATTGACATGAAGAAGGTCATCCCCGACGACTCGCTGTCTATATACGAGGGCGCCATTGTTCCGCTGGGCAAGTATAAGAACCAGATGATATTCTGGCAGATTGGCGCCATTCTCGAAGCGGCTGAATGTACGCTGAAGACGCCGGTGAGCGAGATACCTGAGGACACGCTCAACGAGGTGTTGTATGGTTCGCTCGAAACGATACGCATCAGTAAGGACGTGGTGCGCACGTCGAGCGACTACTTCTGCACGTTCGACGGCGTCATCAAGTATCTGCGCACCGTCATGGAGAACGACGACTCGCAGGCTGGACAGAAATGGGCTGACCAGTTCCTCGCTATGGCTGAGTGTCCTGAGTGTCACGGCGCACGCCTTAACCGCGAAGCGCTGTCGTATCGCATCTGGGACAAGAACATTGCGGAGTTGTCCGCGATGGACATTCAGCAGCTCAAGCAGTGGATAGACGAGGCTGAAGCCCACCTCGACTCTCGTCAGAAGACTATCGCTACGGAGATATTGAAGGAGATAAAGACACGTATCAACTTCCTGCTCGACGTGGGTCTCGACTATCTGTCGCTCTCACGCCAGTCGGCAACGCTTTCCGGCGGCGAGAGTCAGCGCATTCGCCTTGCCACTCAGATCGGTTCGCAGCTCGTCAACGTGCTCTACATCCTCGACGAGCCGAGCATCGGTCTGCATCAGCGCGACAACGACCGTCTTATCCACTCGCTGAAGGAGCTGCGCGACATGGGCAACACCGTCGTTGTGGTAGAACACGACCGCGACATGATGCTCAATGCCGATTATATTGTCGATATCGGTCCGAAGGCTGGCATCCGTGGTGGCGAGGTGGTGTTCCAGGGAACGCCCGCTCAGATGCTTAAGGAGCACACCATCACCGCCGACTACCTTAACGGAGTGCGTAAGATAGAGATACCTGCCAAGCGACGCGAGGGCAACGGCAAGAGCATCGTGATACGCGGTGCGAAGGGCAACAACCTGAAGAATGTTGACGTTGAGTTTCCGCTGGGCAAGCTCATCGTGGTGACGGGCGTGAGCGGATCGGGCAAGTCGACGCTTATCAACGAGACATTGCAGCCTATTCTCTCGCAGCACTTCTACCGCTCGCTGAAGAAGCCGATGCCCTACGACAGCATCGAGGGCATAGATAATATAGACAAGGTGGTGAACGTAGACCAGTCGCCGATTGGTCGCACGCCGCGCTCCAATCCGGCTACATATACCGGCGTGTTCAACGACATACGCGCCATGTTCGTCAATCTGCCTGAGGCGAAGATACGCGGCTACAAGCCGGGGCGCTTCTCGTTCAACGTGAAGGGCGGACGCTGCGAGACATGCAAGGGTGGCGGCTACCGCACCATCGAGATGAACTTTCTGCCGGATGTGCTCGTGCCGTGCGAGGAGTGTCACGGCAAGCGCTACAATCGTGAGACGCTTGAGGTGCGCTACAAGGGAAAGAGCATCGCCGATGTGCTCGATATGACGTTCAATCAGGCTGTAGAGTTCTTTGAGAACGTGCCTAACATTCTGCAGAAATTAAAAACCGTGAAGGAGGTGGGCTTGGGTTACATCAAGTTGGGTCAGCCTTCGACGACACTCTCGGGTGGCGAGTGTCAGCGTGTGAAGCTGTCTACCGAACTCAGCAAGCGCGACACCGGCAAGACGCTCTATATTCTCGACGAACCGACAACGGGTCTGCACTTCGAGGACATAAAGATTCTGATGGAGGTGATAGAGAAACTGGTCGACCGTGGCAACACGGTGATTATCATCGAGCATAACCTCGACGTGATAAAGCTCGCCGACTACATCATCGACATGGGACCTGAAGGGGGACGCGGTGGCGGATGCTTGCTCGCAAAGGGAACGCCGGAGGAAGTAGCTGAATGCAAAGAAAGCTACACGGCGAAGTTCCTGAAGCAAGAGTTAGAATGTAAATAATTAGAAGTATATGAAAATAGAACTCAGTAATCTTGAGAAACACTTCGGCACGAACACTGCCGTGGACATTAAAAGTTTCACCATCAACAACGGTGATATTCTTGGTCTTGTGGGCAACAACGGTGCCGGCAAGACTACGCTTTTCCGCCTTATGCTCGACCTTCTGAAGGTGGACGAGGGTGTTGTTACAATGCATCCGTCTGCGGATGACGTTGAACTTGTTCCAAGCAGCCTCAAGCTCTCCCCCGACGGTGGAGTTGGAGGGGGCTCTCCTATCAATCCGGCGCTGAGCGAGGACTGGAAAGCGTATACCGGTGCGTACATCGACGATGGTTTCCTCATCGACTTCCTCACGGCGGAGGAATATTTCGACTTCATCGGTCGTGTGTCGGGCATGACGAAGGAGCAGATTGCGGAACGCCTTGTCTACTTCGAACCTTTGATGGGCGGCGAGATACTCAACCAGAAGAAGTACATACGCGATTTCTCTGCGGGCAATCGCCACAAGGTGGGCATCATAGCGGCGTTGCTCAACCGTCCCGAATTGGTTATTCTCGACGAACCGTTCAACTTCCTCGACCCGCGCAGCCAGAATATGCTGAAGAAGATTCTTGTTGAATACAATAAGGAGACGGGTGCAACGGTTATTGTGTCGAGCCACAACCTGCAGCACACCACGGAGATATCTACACGCATCGCGCTGCTTGAGCACGGCGTGATAATAAAAGACCTCGACAACCACGATGCTGAGGCTGTTGTCGAGTTGCAGGATTATTTTAAGGTTTAGACCTTAGGAGTCTAATATATAAACCAGTACGTGAAAAAATCTGCCATATCTTCCAGGAATGGTGTAATGGGTTGGTGATGAGAGCAATAAAGGCTGGAAGATAACTCTAAAAAGTGGGTTATCTTCCAGCCATCTTCCATTATAATTGGTGTATCTTCCAGCGCCAGTAATAATGCCACAGCCTGAATATCGGCTCGCTCAGCGCCTCCGACGGATAGTATTTTAGCAGTCGCAGGTCGCGGTGGAGGCGTAGTAGGTTGTGGCCTAATGCGCCATGCTTGAATCCGTTGCCGTCGTAGGTGTCGCGGCCCCAGGCATGGCGTTCGTCGTGATGTCCGAAGTTGCCGCCGCATAGGATGTCGTTGAGCAGCATCTCTCCGCGCTTCTTGTCCATCGGCGCAATCATCTTCTCCTCTGGCAAGCCCAGCACCTCGTGCAGCACGTACATCATTGCGCCGGCGAAGTGCCATAAGCCGAGGCGCTTTAGAGAATTTTGAATTTTGAATTTTGAATTTTGAATTGTCGGCTTTGCCGATTTTGAATTATTCAATTTTGAGTTTTGAGTTTCCAATTCACAATTCTTCAACTCCTCATCGCGTAAGCGACAATTCAAAACTCCTAATTCAAAATTCAAAATTACATAGTAATAGTCTACTACTTGTCTCAGTCCCACGCCCTCGTAGAAGTAATGGTGATAGAGATGGTAGAGTTGGTATACAGCGTTGAAGTCGGCAGTAGGCGCAGCCACCTCGCCCGCCTCGTCGGGCAGTGCTATCATATTGCGGCACTGTGCGTCGATGCTCTCGCGGAACCACTGCTGCAAGCGGCGGTTGTACGTGAAGTTTGCCATGAAGCCCGGCGTATAGTGCAGTTCTACGGATATGCCGTTCGTCGTGAGCGCAATGTGGTTGTAGCTCTCCTCGTCAATCCGTCCGTTTTCATTAGCCAGCGTTTGCGCCAGTTGTCTTATCTCCTCGCGCGATGCGTCCACCCACATATCCACATCACCCGGCGTGCGCGCCGCAGGGTTGGCGTACATAGCCGCGTTCGCCTGACCCTTCAGAATGCAGCAGTCGTAGCCCGCCGCCTTCACCTTATTATATATCTCCGCCGTCGCCGCGTTCAACATCATGTTCTGGCGGCTTATATTCTGGCTCATCATGAACCAGTTCATAAGCAGTCCCTGCTTGGGTGCTACCGCCTTCGGCAGTCGCGATATGCCCTCCATGATGATTCCTACCAGCGTTTGTTTCTTTGCGAAGGCGTAGAAGCGTTGCCAGTCGAAGCCGTTCAGCGCCGACCCGTCCAGAAACTCCTTTCCCTCGTATGTGCCCAGGGCGAATTGTATGAATTTATAATAAATCTTCTCTGTCATTATCTCTTTTAATACACGTTTTGCCGATTGGCAAAGTTAGTCAAAATCTTTCGATTTTCGGCTTGTTTCATCAGAATATTGATTCTTCCGTTTCTGACGTGAACAGTTCCAGAGCCTTCATTCCCATGATAGAGTTGCCCTTCGAGTTGAGTCTCGGACTCCACACGGCGATGGAGTAGCGCGACGGGTAGAGCGCCACGATGCCGCCGCCCACGCCACTCTTGCCAGGCAGCCCCACGAGGAACGCGAAGTCGCCCGCCTCGTCGTAGAAGCCGCACGTCTGCATGATGGCGTTGATGCGCTTCACCCTTGAAATCGTCAGGTTCACGCCGGCATGCGAGAAAGGCTCGTTGCTGCGAGCAAACGCCATGAACGCATGCGAGAGGTCCTCGCAGCTCATCTCCAGCGAGCAGATAGTGCTGTAGAACTGCAGCACATCGTTCACGTCGTTATGCAGATTGCCGTGATGCTTCAGCAGATAGGCGATAGAAGCGTTCAGATAACTGCAGCTCAGCTCCGACTGCGCCACCTCCTCCGAGAAGTTGATGTCCTCGTTGCCGGCGATGGTGCGCACGAAGCGCAGGAAGAACTCCTTCGGGTTCTCCAGATGCGAGAGAATAACGTCGGCTGTCACCAATGCGCCGGCGTTGATGAACGGGTTGCGTGGCTTGCCGTGCTCGTACTCCAGTTGCACAAGCGAGTTGAACGCCGATCCCGACGGCTCCTTTCCGATGCGCGTCCACAGATCCTTGCCCAAGATGCTCAGAGCGATGGCAAGCGAGAACACCTTTGCTATGCTCTGTATCGAGAACTTCACGTCCGAAGCCCCGATGCTGTATGTCCTGCCGTCGAGCATGTGCAGGCTGAGTCCGAACTGGTCAGGGTCTACATTCGCCAGCGCCGGAATATAGTCAGCCTGCTTGCCCTCTTTAGCGTATATCTCAATCTCTTCTCTTATGTGTTCCAGTAAAGGTTGATAGTCGGTCGTTTTCATTCTTTAGTAGCTTAAAAGTTAACGCTGCGAAAATACATGTTTTCTGATAAACGAGGCACAGAACAAGTGTTATATAAACTTAAAAAGACTCTCCCGATAGGCTCAGGCTATTTGCCTGCTACCTATCGGGAGAGTCTTTATGTATATCAAAAAATGTGTCTATTGCTTACTCTGCTACAATATTAACGCTCTCTGCCGACTGAGGCTTGAAGCGCAGTGTGTATGTATGGTTGCCGCTTGTCGGACAAAGATAGTCGTCAAGACAAGCGTCACCACCGCACGAGTTGTTGCCCAAGCCGCGCTGCATATAGTCGAAGTGAGCGTAAACCTGCGGGTTGCGTGACAAGTCGTACCAGTGGCGTTTTGAGTTCCACAACGAGTAGTTTGTTTTACACCAATCTGTCTCGTCGTAGTGAGAGAGTGAGAACGAAGCACGTCCGCCCACCTTAACGCCGAGCTGCACGCCTGCGGTCTTGTTAGTGAGAATCAGCTCACGCAAGTCCTCGTGGTCGCCGAAGGTCTGTGGGTGAATCATCTCGTCGACCATGTCGTCTACCGTTGTGGTGAAGCGTCCGAGATAAGAACCAGTCTTGCGGTCGCTGTAGTTAGAGCGAGGACCGCGAGCATAGAACTCTACGTTCTCGAAACCTGCGGCAAACTGCATGCCCAAGCCGATGCGGGCGAGTGTGCCACTTGGCGTGAATGTCACCTTCATGTCTACTGTTCCGTCTGGGTAGAATGTATAGTCGGTGGTGTAGCTGCATCCAGTTGCCGAACCTTCGACAGACATTGTCGCATTATTGCCGTTCTCTTTAAGGGCACTAATGATGCTTGTTGTTGTCGAATTTATGAACGATATGTTTTTCGAGTCGCCGTCGTTGTCCACCTTACGATTGCTGTTGAAGTCAGGACCTGCACTGATGAGGCTCTTGCCTTCGTATGTCCATGAGGTCATTTTGCCAGACGAGTCGAATACGATAGAATACTTCTTACCGTTGTTGTCGGTACCAGTTACGGTATTGCCGCTTACGCTCAACGAGCCACCTGCAGAAGTGTAGCTTGGCAGCACAGGGAATCCCATTGTGCCGTCAGTGCCATTAGCTGTGCCGTTAGAGGTGTCCTGCTTAGAGAGCGAGAACTGAGCGTCAGCGATGCTGTAGCCTTCCTCTGCCCATGATGTCCAGTCGGCAACGTTCTTTGTTGTCGGCTTCTTTACGCGCAACTCTACGTTTACGAGATACTCTGCGTCGTCGGATACAGATGTCTCGATAGGCAGTTTTACGTTAGCCGAAGAACCTGCGTCGATAGTTGTGAAGCTTTCGAGCTTGCCGTTCTCTACTAAGTATCCGTCCTTCATCACGCGATAGCCGATTTCGAAGTTGTCAGACGAGATAGGCATGAACGCATACTTGTTCTCAATCTTTACAGACTTCGAATCAGCAGTAGGCTGAGTGAATTTCACATACTGATATACCTTCTTCACCTCAGAGAGCTTGCCAGTCCATGTGCGGTCTGGTGTGACGATACCGTTGTTGAGGAAGTTGCCCTGGAAGCCTATAGCCGGACTCCAATATGTATAGACTGAATTACAGTCGTAGCCTGATATCCAGTAGTTGAAGCCGTTTTTGTTCTTCTTCTCACCGTTAACAAGCCTTGCAGGGTCGTAAACCGACTGGTCTACCCAGTCCCAGATACAACCACCGATGATGCCGGTGCTGCTCTCAATAACATCCCAGTATTCCTTCAAGTTACCTACAGCCTGACCCATAGCGTGAGCATACTCGCAGATGAAGTAAGGCTTGCCGTTGTAACCATTCGACTTGCTTGATGTTCCTTCTTTGTCCCCAATCGGATACACAGTCGGGTACATATTAGAGTGGAGGTCTGAATAGCTTACGTCTTTGTCCTCGTTGCAGTAGAAGATAGGACGGCTGTCGTACTTCTTCATTTCTGTTTTGGCAGAAGAGAAATTGCTTGCAGCGCCGCACTCGTTACCTAACGACCAGAAGAGTACGCTGGGGTGGTTGCGGTCGCGTTTCACCATGCGCACCTCACGGTCGGTGATGGCAGTCTGCCACGATGGGTTAGAGGCTAAACCCTGGTTGCCGTGGCACTCTACGTCTGCCTCATTTACACAGTATATACCAAATGCATCCATCATGGCGTACATCTTCGGCTGGCGCGGATAGTGAGAGGTACGTATTGTGTTTACGTTTGCCTGCTTCATCATCTTGATGTCCTTAAGCATTGTCTCCATGTCGATAGCACGGCCATACTCCGGGTGAGTGTCCTGAGTGTTCACGCCCTTAACGAAGATACGCTTGCCGTTTACGAGCATTTTTGTACCGCTTATTGTTACAGTCTTGAAACCGTACTTTGTAGAGAACGCCATCTCCTCAGCTCCTTTCTCGTCCTTCTGACTTACAACGACAGTGTAGAGATACGGGTCTTCTGCGCTCCAAGGATGCAGGTTGCTGAGGCTGCTGAGTGTAACGGTCTTTTCAGCTTTTGCTGTTCCGCTGTAAGTCTCTGTTCCGGTAGCAATCTCCTTGCCGTCGCGGTCGAGCAACGACACCTGCAGAGTCTTGTTAGCAGAGACGGCGTTGCGGTTGTCTACAGTCAGCTTTACAGACATGCTGCCGCTTGTTGCATTGTCGTTGAGCGTTGATGAGATGTAGTGGTCAGACACGAACACCTTCGGAGTAGCCACGAGATATACGTCGCGGTGAATACCAGAGAGGTGCCACATATCCTGACCTTCGAGATACGAACCGTCGCACCAGCGATATACACGTACCGAGAGCTGGTTGTCACCCGTAGTTACGAAGTCGGTGATGTCGAACTCGGCGTCGGTGTTAGAGCTCTGCGAGTAGCCTACGTACTTGCCGTTCACCCATACCACGGCAGCGCTATATACGCCGTCGAAGTGTACAAACACACGCTTGTCCTTCCATGTCTCAGGAATAGTGATGGTGCGGCGATAGAAGCCAGTTGCGTTGTGATCGGTAACACCATATTCCTCCCAACCAACGTTTGCGTTTGGAGCTTTGTCTTGGAACGGATAACCTACGTTGGTGTATACCGGTTTGCCGTAGTTTGCCATTTCCCAAGAGAGCGGCACGCGGATGTTGTTCCAACCGCTGTCGTTTTCGTCCTTTGCATAGAACTCGCTTGAGCCAGGACCAGATGATGAACCTGCAACATACTTGAACTTCCAAGTTCCGTTGAGGTTGATATATTCAGCCTTTGTTTCGTCGGGCTGCTGCCAAGGCTCTGCGTAGTGCGCAGCGTCAGCCTTCATCTGCTCTACCGAAGCGTAAGGGATGAATGTAGCGTGTGCGTCCTCCTTATGGTCGCTCACCTTGCTCTGGTTGCTTATCCAGCTAACATCGAACACGGTTTTGATGAAGCCGAAGGCTGTAGCTGAGGTTTTAGATGTTGTCTTAGCAAGACCAGTGCCAGCGCTGTTTACTACCAAATAGTAATCAGAAGAAGCTTCTTGTGGTCTACATGCTAAATAATAGGTGTCGTCGCCAGCGCTAACAATCTTCCATTCTTGGTTGGCGTTGGATTTTGTTGTGCCATTTTCTTTGTAATCATACTCACTATCCCAAATAAGCGGAGCCGTACTATTAGTTCCTGCCATGTCTATTGCATAGATAGAACCGAGGCTCTTGAAGTGGAAAGAATAGCCAGTAGTACTTTTACTTGTAAGCGCGTTCCATTTCTGAGTGGCACTACCTTCTTCTAATGTGCTAACATTTATGCTTGCGTTTTGTGTCTGGCTTTCAACGCTCAGACACTTTGCTGCGTAACCTATAGGGCAAATGTAGTAGTCGTTCCCAATGGTAGGCGTAACGAATGTGTTGTAAGTGCTTACAGACTTGTATGTAGCCCATGAGCGTGTGTTGCCTTGCTTGCTACCATAGAGAATTGACGAAAGGCTGAGGATATTGCTGATGTTTGATGCATCGCAAATCTTGTTGCTGTTAAGATACAGACCGTTCGAGTTCAGTTCGATAGTTGTTTCGCCTGAGATGCCGGTGTGGTCTTTACGGTAAGTGTTGCTTGCGCCACCGTTAAAGCAGTTTACCTGCAGAGTATTGCTGCTCTTAGTATAGAAGATGTGGATTACGTAGATGCCAGAGCCTCCCCATCCTTTTGCATCCTGCAAATCATTGCCGATAGAGAGCACGTTCTCGTGTGTTGTGTTGCTTTGGCAAGAGCTAAGGTCGAGCACAGCCTTGAATGTCTGTTTCTGGAAGTCAATTGTTGTTTCTTTTGAGAACGACGAGCCGTTAGGCGTGTAATTGCTCAAAATATTTGTCTCCGCTGCGAACGCCTGCGTCGCAGCGAGTACGAGCAGCGTTATTATCGCAGCAAAATGATGTTTTATATATGTCTTCATAGGGTCGTATATTTTTATTTAACTATGAGTTTAATGCCGTTCATGATATATACGCCCGGAGCCAGACCTGCAGCAGTAGAGTTGCGGCGCACGAGCTGACCGTTGACGGTGTATATGTTTCCAACCTTAGGAGCCTCAGGCTTTATGAAAGTGCCGTCGATGCCCGTTGTGTTGTTGTCGATGCCCCATGTGAGCTGACGATCAGAACCGCTGATGTCCTGGAAGTAGCAGCGAAAACCATCTGCTTGCATAGCAGATACGAGGTGATAAAGCTTGTTTTCATCACCAAATACATAGCATCTTGCAGGAAGCTCGGTCGGGGTATAGAAACCAGTAAGTTTTATTGGTTCTATTGTTATCGAAGGAACCTTTCCGCTAACATCCCATGTAGCAGCTTCAATATCTGTAAAAGTGTATGTGTGGTCTGTGCTCACACGCTCAGGCTGTAAGAAGTATGGTGTGCCAGCCTTGATGTCTGCACGGTCGGTAAGAATCAATTTGTTTCCTACGGTGCTTGTAAATTCCAAAACTCTTGTACCTGCGCCCCATGCAGCTACAACCTGATTGGCTGGCAAGTCGAATGGAAGACAGATTGAATTCCATTCTTTAGCATAAAGTTCACGCTTCAGCTCTACATCAACAAAATCGCCATTGAGTGTAGGCTGAACGTATTCCTTTGTTTCGTCAAGATACACTACCTGCTGCTTAGGAGCTTCTGTAGAAACCGTCCACTGTGCAGACTCGAATGTCGCAGCAGGCTCCTCGTACGAAGTTGCAATTGCGCCATCAAGTGTGTAGACAAAGGCAGTAGAGTAGGCGTTGCTATCCTGATAGCCCAATGTGTAAGTGCCGTCGGCAGACGACTTCAATATCCACTTGATGTCTGTGCCGTTAAAGTTCTTACGACCGGCGTCTTTTGATGATGGAGTCTCTGTAGCATTGGTTACCTCCATTGCAACCGGTTTTTTTGAAAGCACCGGCTTGCCATCTTCGCCCACCGAGAGGTACTGTCCCAGTGAGTTGAAGATATACACGGATGTCAGTGCCAATGTGTATAACAAATTCATATTAATAAAGGTTTAATAGAAAAATCAAATTAGAATGGTAAATACCAATAGGGTTCACCATAAAGTAGGAATAGGTCTATGCTTATTAATCGTAAGCTTTAAAACCCATTTCGTCATCCATAATCTCAGAATCATCTTCCCATGCAGAACTACCTGAAGGGCGTTTCATGCTGCGAGGCTTTACTGGATTTGTTTCTTCTACTTTATCAGGGTCAATGGAGGTTTGGTTCATCATGCCTCCGCTTGTCTCAAGCATCAACACCTCGACAAAAGGTCGGTTGTACTTTTTTTTATTCATAGATTATTGTTTTAGTTTATTTTTTTAGTTTATTTTTTTATTTGCATAACTTTAAACGTAAACCAGCGGTGCTTATCATTATTTTACTTCGCTTAGGCGCACACACCATGCGATGCCTTTTAGTCGTAAAAGCACCACATCAGTTTAACATTTGCTATAACTCTCTTTTATTTATTTAATTATTCTGCTTGCAAAATTAGCCATTTATTCTCTTATATTTGTATAAACGACAGTTGTATTAAGTTTTTTTATATATTGTTTGAAGAAGTCAGAGAATTTAAAGAAGTTATAGAGTTTGAAGAGTTTAAAGCCAAATGTCCTATTGCAGAGTAATTATATTGCTGTTCGGTAAAACTAATAATGAGGTCAAAGACGGGCTGAAAGCCCAACAATCACATAGCCCAGGGCAGCGCCCTGGGTAAACATT
>ENA-OYXI01000025-OYXI01000025.1-human-gut-metagenome-genome-assembly--contig:-NODE-25-length-79211-cov-10.743254_pt1 | contig 79211 bp, 80 predicted proteins | sample MGYA00244217_ERZ653421 | MGnify/ENA primary metagenome ERZ653421 (study PRJEB26926, sample SAMN06165148) | human gut metagenome | biome: ENVO:00009003; feature: ENVO:2100002; material: ENVO:00002003... | reverse complement strand
CTGTCATTCCCGTGCTTGGCACGGGAATCTAAAAGAGATGTCCGGCTCAAGGCCGGACATGACAAGGAAAAAAAGCCCTCTCTTTTGAGGGGCTTTCTTCTAATTGTCTTCTTTTTCTTCTTCACGAAACTTTGCCAGCTTTTTTAACAGCATATTTCTTTTCAAACGGCTGATTCGGTCAATATACAAAATCCCGTCCAGATGATCCATCTCATGCTGCAGGACAATTGCCAGAAAATCATCGGCCAGAACTTCCTGCTCTTTGCCGTCATAATCCAAATAACGCACGCGGATTTTTTCAAAACGCTCAACTTCCGCCCTCTGTCCGGGAACTGACAGACATCCCTCCTCGCCGCAAACCTTTTCGTCCGAATGCCAGATAATTTCCGGATTCACAAAATAACGCGGATTTCCCTTAATTCGGTTGCCGTTTTCGTCTTCTTCCTGTTCATAATCAATGACCAGCACCCGTACGGACTGCCCGATCTGCGGCGCCGCCAATCCGACGCCGACTGCCGAATACATCGTTTCCAGCATGTCATCCATCAGCTTGCGCAACGCATCGTCGACTTTTTCAACCTTAACGGCTTTCTTCTTCAAAACCGGATGCGGATATTCATATACTTCCAAAACAGCCATCTTTTTACCTGATATTATCGTTTAGTTTCCCATTCCTCTGCAGGAAACTGCGTTATATGCGGAAAATAATAAGGAACCAAGGCAAAAGTACCGCAGCGTACAAACTGATACGTGAGGACACTTTTGTCCTGTCGTTTCTGTATTAGTTTCCCATAGAACGCGTTTCCTTGGCAATCTGATCCAGCAGCGCATTTACCATCTTCGGTTCGTTCTTGACGAAAAACGCATAGGCCAAATCGACATATTCTTGAATCAACACTTTAACATCAACGTCTAAGGTGTTGGTAATTTCATAAATTGCGCAAAGCAACAGTGCCTGCAACGTACCGTCCATACGCTCAAACAGCCAGCCGTCGTTAAGATAGGCATTCAGCGATTTTTCCAAATCTTCCTTTTTGGCATGCACGCCCCGCACCAGATTGGAAAAATAGTTGGTGTCGATGTCCGAAACGGCAATCATTTCCTCGGTAATGCCGTTGTCTTCAATCACATAACGCCCGACTTCGCCGTTTACAAAATCCTTGACGACTTCGTCCACCGGCAGGTCGCCGTATGCAATCATATAAGTTGCCTGCACGGCAGCCAGCCGCGCACCGGACTTCATTTTAATCTTTTCGGAAATAAACTTCGCCATTTTTACTCGTCCTCAATATGCGGCAAAGTTTCGGGCTTTGCCAGTCTGTCAATCGTTTCAACAAAATCTTCAAAATCCTTCACTTCGCGAAAATCCTTATATACTGACGCAAAACGAATATAAGCGATATGATCGAGTTTGGAAAGGGCCTCCATCACATACTCGCCGATAACCCGCGACGGAATTTCGGTTTCCCCGGAGCTTTCCAGACGCCGCTGAATGGAGTTGACAACCTTCTCCACCCGTTCCGGATTAACCGGCCGCTTGCGCACGGCCAGCTCAATCGAACGCGCCAGCTTGTCGCGGTCAAACATCGTTTTGTCGCCGTTTTTCTTAACCACAATCAGTTCGCGCAGCTGCACCCGCTCAAAAGTCGTAAAACGCGAACCGCACTCCGGACACTCCCGCCGGCGGCGGATACAGGTATTGTCATCCGTCGTGCGCGAGTCTTTTACCTGCGTGTCGGCAAAACCGCAAAAAGGACATTTCATCGCCGTTCTTCCTATCCGTGCTTAATCAGACTTTCGGTCACTTTATACAATTCTGAAGAATATCTTGCCCCTTTTATAAGGACAATATCATTATTTTGCAACAACTTATTCAACAAAAATTCATCCAAACCGTCTTTATTTTCAAAATAATGCCGTTCAATGCGCTCCGGCAGCTGCGCCAGCATATCCTGTGTTTCCGGCTTGACGCCGACAACAACGTCAACGCTGCTCTCCGCCAGAACCCGCCCGATTTCAATATGTTTCTCCTGCGAATGAGCGCCAAGCTCGGCCATTTTGCCCAGCACCGCAATTCTGCGGCCGCCGCATTTCATGCCGGACAACGACTTAATCGCCAGTTTCATCGCCTCCGGCTGACCGGAATAACTGTCGTCAATCAGCGTATATTCGGCTCCGGCCGCAGTATGCAACAAATGTTTTTTGCCGCGGCCGTCCAACGCGCCGAAATTTTTCAGCGCCGCCGCCGCGCGATTCACGTCAAGCCCCAGTTCCGCAATCACGCTCAATACGCACCAGGCGTTATAAAGATGATGTTCGCCCTCTTCCGACAGTTCCAGCCTGACATCGGGATGAAAGTCCCTGCCGAATTTGACGATTTTCGCACCATGCCCGGCCGCCCGCTTCTCCAGAATATCGGCAAAATTGGTATCGGCATTGATTACCGCCGTGCCGCCGTCTTTCGGCAGTCCGCCAAAAATCTCGGCCTTGGCTTCGGCAATCCCTTCAAAGCTGTCAAAAAATTCAATATGCATCGGATAAACGTTAGTCACGACCGCAATGTCCGGCTCCGTAAAAGACACCAGCCGTGCAATCTCGCCCTTTGCGCTCATACCCATTTCAATTACGGCATAGGCGGCGTTCATATCCAGCTTGCAAAGGGTTTCCGGCACTCCGACAAAATTGTTGTGATTGCCTCCGGTAGCATAAGTCGGCGCAAACTGCGACAGGGCAAACTTCAATTCTTCCTTGGTCGTGGTTTTGCCGGCGCTCCCGGTCAGCGCAATGACCTTTCCCTTAAACTGCCGCCGCACATAACGCCCGATTTTGCCGTAGGCAATCAGCGTATCAGGCACCACAATCTGCCGCACCGCCGGCACGTCCGGCAGCTGCTTCTGCACCACAACCACTTCCACACCGCGTGAAATCACGTCTTTTACAAAATCGTGCCCGTCAAACTTCTCGCCCTTGATGGCAATAAACAAATCGCCCCGTTTGGCAACCCGGCTGTCCGTAACCACTTCGTCAATGTCTGCGTCAACCACAACCATCGGCGACCCGACAATCTCGGCAATCTTTTTGGAATTAAGCTTAATCATGGATTTCCCGTCATCAAAAAATTTTACTATTGCCGGAATATAACAAAACCGCCCGGCAAAGGCAAGGATTAAAACCGCTTTCATTATTTGCCAAAACAAATAAATTTTGTCTATTGCACTTTTGGATAAACTGTGCTAACGTGCAGATATTCAACATATTAGTATAGATATATTCCCCCGAAAAAGCTATCTTTTTCATGTCTGTACCTGTATGTTTTCAATTAATCCATTGTTTAATTTCTAAATTTTCAAGCATCATGAAAAAGAACTTGTTTATCGTCATTTCGATGATGATGGTTGCCTTTCTGGCAACAAGCTGCGGACCCAAGACTCCCGAACCCGTATTGCTCGGCGACGGCAACCTGACGGCTTACGCTGTTTTGCAGGACAAAACTTCCGAAACTTTTCTGTGGGGCATACGCGAAACCAAATCGGGCATTGCCAGGATTAAATGCGTTTTTACCGCTCCGCCCAAAAACCTGGAAGAGTTCTTCATCGGCGAAACCGCGGACAAGAAGATTGTCTTTGACAACACCGGCAAGATTCTGATTTCCGGCTCTTATTGTGTTATCGACAAACTTGCCGGCGGCGAAAAATTTATTGTCAGCCGAACAGACGGCGAAGGCGAAAAGGTTTATGTTGTGGCCAACGGCAAAACTGTCGGTCCGAAAGAAAAACTTTTCATCAGCGCCAGCCAGATTTATTATCGGCAAGACGGCAAACTCGGCGTCCTTTCCTATGACAACAAGGAAATTCTTCAGGGCATGGAAGAAATCTACATTGTCGACGGAAAGGCCAAAAAAGATGAAAAAACGCCGACTTACTACCTCTGCAAGGACGATTCCGGCTACAAGCTGTATGACGCTGAAGGCAAACCCGTCCGCAAAATGAACAGAGTTCAGGCATCAAAATACACTAAAGGTGCCTTGGATTACAACACCATGAAAGGACTTTATTCCAGCAAAGTCGCCTATTAAAGATTAGTTGGAATACCCGTAAAAAAAACATCTCCCGCACCCTGCCGGAGATGTTTTTTTATGTATTTTGCCCAAAACGAAGAACAAACCCTCCGTTATGCAGGTTTTAGGAAATCGGAAACCGGCGGCAAAGCTCTATTACCTGTTTTCTGACCTTATTAATGGTTTCCGCCGCGTCGCCCTTTGCCAGAGCGTCGATAACATCGCCCATCCAGTCGGCAACCTGTTCAAATTCCGCTTCTTTAAAACCGCGGGTCGTTCCGGCCGGCGTGCCGACCCGAACGCCCGAAGTTACCTTCGGCGGCTGCGGGTCAAACGGAATGGCGTTTTTGTTGCAGGTCATATGCGCAAGTTCCATCGCTTCGGAAACCACGTCGCCGGTCAGCCCCTTCGGGCGCAGGTCTACCAGCAGCAAATGCGTATCGGTGCCGCCGGAAACCAAATCCAAACCGCGTTTTTTCAGTCTTTCGCCCATTGCTTTGGCATTGCTGACCACCTGCGCGGCATATTTCTTAAACTGCGGCGTCAGGTCTTCGGCAAAACAAACCGCCTTGGCGGCAATCACATGCTCCAGAGGACCGCCCTGCGTTCCCGGAAAAATCGCCGAGTTGATTTTCTTGGCAATTTCCTCGTTATTGGTCAAAATCATGCCGCCGCGCGGGCCGCGCAGAGTCTTGTGCGTGGTCGTCGTAACCACGTCGGCATATTCCAGCGGATTCGGATGTACGCCGCCGGCAACCAAACCGGCAAAATGCGCCATGTCCACCATCAGATACGCCCCGATTTTGTCGGCAATTTCGCGGAAACGCTTAAAATCAATCTGCCGCGGATAAGCCGAACCGCCGGCAACAATCAATTTCGGCTTATTTTCCAGAGCCAGCCGCTCAACTTCGTCATAATCAATCAGCCCGGTGTCTCTGCAAACCCCGTACTGAACCGAATTAAGCCATTTGCCGGAAAAGGAAACCTTTGAACCGTGCGTCAAATGCCCGCCCGCATCCAAAGACATGCCCATAATCGTGTCGCAGGGTTTCAGCAGCGCCACATAAACGCCGGTGTTCGCCTGACTGCCGGAATGCGGCTGTACATTGACAAAACGGGCGTTAAACAGCTTTTTGGCGCGTTCGATAGCCAAGTTCTCAACCACGTCGACAAACTCGCAGCCGCGATAATACCGTTTGGCCGGGTAACCCTCCGCATATTTGTTGGTCAAAATCGACCCCTGGGCTTCCAATACCGCCTTTGATACGATGTTTTCCGAAGCAATCAGCTCAATCTGGTTCTGCTGACGGTCAAATTCGGCCGCAATAGCGTCAAAAATCTCTTTGTCTTCGCTTTTCAAATCTTTTACAAAATCCATGGTTTACCCCTCAATCCAAATCAAGCTTGCAAAGTCTGCGGTCATGACGGCCGCCTTCATACGCCGCCTTCAGAAAAATGCCGATTCTCCGCAAAACGTCTTCTGTCGACATCGTACGGCCGCCAAAACAAAGAACGTTCGCATTGTTGTGCTCGCGGGCAACCTTGGCAACATAATCGTCATAAAGGATTGCGGCGCGGATACCCTTATGCCGGTTGGCGGCAATTGAAATGCCGATTCCGGTGCCGCAGACCAATATGCCCAAATCCGCTTGTCCAGCCAGCACTTTTGCCGTCGCTTTTTCGGCAAAATCAGGATAATCAACCGAGTCTGCCGAATTTGTCCCCAAATCCTCAACCGCAAACCCCTGTTTACGCAGATCTTCAACAATCTGATTCTTCATTTCGAAACCGCCGTGGTCAGCCGCCGCAACAATTTTCATCAAAAGCTTTCTCCCTTTTTGTTCCTGTAAATTCAGCCTTATGATAGCCTAACAAAGCCATAAAAAAAGAGTTTTTTGGCGCTTATGCAAAAAAATATAAATTTTTTAAAAAAAGTTATTGACGGGGAATAAAAAGTTTGTATATATAGAGAACGTTGAGTGAATGAGGAACTCAGTTAGGTATTCCGATTGGCCGGTTGGCAGAGTGGCTCATGCAGAGGACTGCAAATCCTTGTACATCGGTTCAATTCCGGTACCGGCCTCCAAATTCATTCTTGCCGCATATATTATTCCGGCTTAGCTCAGCGGTAGAGCAATCGGCTGTTAACCGATTGGTCGCCTGTTCGAATCAGGCAGCCGGAGCCATAAAAAAACACCATCTCGAAGATGGTGTTTTTTTATGGCTCCGGTTATCTGGACGAGCGGCGACCAACGGGAGCCTGTTTGGAGCGGATAGTTGATTCAAACGAGCCTGCGAAGTTTGAATCCTACGGCGCGAGGAGGACCCGCTTGCGGGAGTACCCAATCTGGCAGCTCCTTGCTGTTCTGTTGAACGGGAGAAGCCTGTTTCCTTTCCGCCGCTTTCCCTGCAAAAAAATGCCGGATACAATATCCGGCAAATTAAGGCTTTATGACTTCTATTAAGAAAGCTAACGCTACGCGGTCATTGTTGTTGGTATTGTTCTTATTGTTCCAATCATTGTTGCCATTTTTCAGATTGAAATAATAGGCATTGTTTGGATTATATTCCTCAGAGCACCAACAATGAGGTAAAGCGGCCTCTTTTTTCTTAGCGGCGGCACGGTAAAAACACCGCTGCGGGCAGCCCTTTTTTAATAAAAATCCGCACGCTCCGCCAGACCTTGGTCAGACGGATTCTCGCCTGCCTCGCCCCTATTCTGCCGACAAATACGGCATTGTCAACAAAAACAAAAAACTGAATCTTGATTACAACGAATATTTGGAGAAGCTCCTTCCGTCTGGCATTCACCGGCTTTCCATACTTTTCTTTTTTGTCATTCTCCGGCTTGACCGGGGAATCCATAAAGGAGATATTCGGGTCAAGCTCAAACATGGCAGGAGAGAATAAAACATGGGAATAACGAAAAAAGTACTCAAGATGACCGCAACGCTTAGCAGAAATTGATAATAAAAGAAATTGCTATGCACGGAAACAACAGAAGAAGAAACAGTAATAACAAAAAATCGCTGTGTTATAAAATAACACAGCGATAAAGGGTTAAAGGGATAAAAACTAAAAAGCTAACGCTACGCGGTCATTGCCGCCGGTATTGCCCTTATTGCCCCAATCACCGTCGCCATTTTACAGACCGAAATAATAGGCATTGGTCGGAGTATATACCTCAGAGCACCAAATGCATCCCCAATAACCGTCGGCTGCAATTTCGTTCTCTTTCAAGATTTCAACCGTTGCGATAAATTTTGCTTCTTCCATACCGCCCCAATGTTCCTTCAAAACACCTTTGGACGGCAGAAAACCGGGTTTGCCGTTTAAGCGCATCTTTTCGGCAAACTTTTTGACTTTTCCCCATGTGGTATCTGAAACATTGTTTCCCGAACCGCATGTCAAGGCGACCATCACGCCGGACAACAGCTGAATTCCCCATAACTCGCTCTTGCGGCTCAAATTCAACCCGTTTTCAACCGTCAATTCATTTCCCCGGCGATACACCAAAGGCAGTTCTGTCGGTATCAAACCGGTTTTATCCTTACCCCGGTTGTTAAACCAGTTTGTCAATTCGTTTTCGCTGATTTCCAAGGCTGCAATAACGGCTTCAAGAGCGTTAATTTTATTTGTCTTCATAATTGTAAGTTTTTTAGGTAAATATTTTTGTTTATTAACTCGCTCAAATGACAAAAGTCATAAGTACTGTTTTACCACTCAAGCAAGATTAATAACCGCAGATAAGCCTAAAACTTACATACAATTACAAAAACTTCCCCGAATAATAAAACAGATGCTTATGATTACAACTATAGTTGTAACATATTTTCGGAAGAAAGTAAATACAGATTCGCCTGGTATAGACAATTTTGTCAAATTTATCTGAGACCGCCAAGTTTTTACAATTTGGCCAACAGCTTTTCGACAACTTCCAGCGACTTTATCGGCGCCTCATCCCAAAAACTTTCATACTGTTGCTGATGATTCTCAATCCCCGGCGTATCGCTGATAATGCGCAGGCTCAAAAACGGCACTTTATACATATAACAAACCTGCGCCATAGCAGCAGATTCCATATCCACGGCCAAACCGTCCGGAAACTTAGCCTTAATCATATCCAGTTCCGCCCGTTCGGTAATGAATTTGTCGCCGGTACATATCTGTCCGCCGTAAACATTGACCTCGGCATCAAGCGACGTTACCGCGTCAAGAAGCTCGCGACTGCCGGCAAAACAGGCCGGCAACCCCTGCACCTGTCCATACAGATTCGGCTCGCCGCACCAAACGTCGTGATAAACCACACTCTCGCCGGCCACCACGTCCATGACCCGCGTTTTGACGTCAATGCCGCCGGCCACGCCGGTATTGATAACGCAGTCCGGCGCAAAATTCTTAATCAACTCCAGCACGCCAACCGCCGCACAGACTTTTCCCAAGCCGCTGCGTGCCAGTACAACGTCCTTTTCGCCGATTTTTCCTTCAAAAAACTCCAACCCCTGGCACGAAACGTCGCGCCCGCCGGACATCAACCCCCGTAGCAGGCCGAACTCCTTGTCCATTGCCACGGCCAAACCGATTTTCCTCATCTTCGTTCCTTTGCTGTTTTTTTGCTATTAAACACGGAGATTGTTTTAAATACAACATTGAAATTGGAAAAATTCAGCTTAATATTAGCCCTTATGAAAAGAAGAAAAAACATATTCTCGCTTCGTACCGTCGCAAGCTATCAGTTTCTGGCCCTCTGGAGCAGCTTTTACATCGCCTGGCATTTTTCCGCGCCCTGCGGCGGCTGTTCCTGGTTTACCGGCGCCGCAGTTTTGCTTGTTTCCTATGCGTTTTTCAATACCTTTTGGCTCATGGTTGCTTCGCTGCGCCGCAAAATTACCCTTTCGCGCAGCATTTTCAATTTGTCATCGCTGGCGCTCGGCTTTATATTTTTCCTTATGCTGCTGTTCATCGTCAGCGATTTCCTGCTCAACATTCCCGCCTATGCCAACCTGTATTTTGCCCACCCGGACGCCGCGGCCTGGGGACTTGCCGCACTGGCTGCGCTTATCAGCCTTTACGGCTTTTTCAATGCGCGCCGCATCCGCGTTACCGCTTACGAAATCCGTACAGAAAAAACCGGCGTCGACTTTACCTTGGCGCTGGTTTCCGACCTGCATATCGACAATTGCGGCCTTGGCCTGAACCAGATGGCCAAAATTATTGAAAACATCAACCGTATCAACCCGGACTTTACCGTTTTCGCCGGCGACATTATCGAAAGTGCCCCCGACCATTTCTGCGCGCTGGACTTCGCCGCCGAATTCAGAAAAATCAACAGCAAAACCGCCAATCTGGCCATTGTCGGCAACCATGAATACTATGGCGGCAAAATCAACGAAAACATCAAGGCGCTTGAAAACGCCGGCCTTACCGTCCTCAAAGACTGCACGCTCACTTTCGGCAACATAACCGTCGCCGGCCGCGACGACAAGTTCGTCAAAGACCGTTGCCCGCTGAAAAAACTGCTTAAAGGCACCCCGAAAAAAAACTTTGTGCTGGTGCTTGACCACAACCCGACGGACATCGCCGAAGCCGTAACGTCGTCAGTCGACCTTCAGGTCTCCGGACATACCCACAACGGTCAGATTTTTCCGTTCAACCTGATAGTCCGCAACATTTATCAGAACGGTTACGGACATAAGCAAATCGGCAACACCCACACCGTCGTCAGCTCCGGAGCCGGCAGCTGGGGACCGCAGCTGCGCCTCGGCACCAAAGCCGAAATCGTCTGCATCAAAGTCAAATCTGTCAAGGACTGAATCTCATGAACAAACAATACAAAAACATCGTCATTCTGACCGGCGCCGGAATTTCCGCGGAATCCGGACTGGCCACCTTTCGCAGTTCCAACGGCCTGTGGAACAATCATCGGGTTGAAGACGTCGCCTCCGTCGAAAGCTTCCGGCGCAATCCGGCACTGGTACACGACTTTTACAACAACCTCAAACTCGAAATTCAGAAAGCCAAGCCCAATCCGGCGCATTTGGCGATTACCCGCCTGCAAAACGAATATCCGGCCGAAATTTCCGTCGTTACCCAAAATGTCGACACTCTCCACGAAAAAGCCGGCAATAAAAACATTTACCACATTCACGGCCAGATAAATCAGGCCGTCTGCCTCAACTGCGGGCATATTCTGGAAACCTTCGGCGACGTTGACACCGAAACCGTCTGCCCTCAGTGCGGCGTTGTCGGCATGATGAAACCCAACATCGTCTTCTTCGGCGAAAACCTCCTCTGCATGGACAAAGTCGAAATCCTGCTCCGCAGCTGTGACCTGTTCGTCTCCATCGGCACTTCCGGCGTTGTTTTTCCGGCCGCCGCCTTTGTTCAGACTGCTAAATACTACGGCGCCGATACCATTGAGTTCACGCTTGAACCAACCTCAAACAACTTTTATTTTGACAGGCATGTCTACGGCCCGGCCGGACAAACGCTTCCCCCTTATGTCGACGGACTGGTAAAATCCGCGGTTCGGCCTTAGCTTGCCCAAAGCCCCGGCAGAAGGGCCTTCTCTAGCAGCCTTTATGAAAAACCATCGGCAGGCCTTCTCCGCTTTCCGGAATTTCAAAACGGCTGACAAACTTGTCAAAACAGGCTTCGTCGACAACCAGAGCCTCAGCATCGTTTTCCGTGCGAGCCAAAACACGCCTCTTTGCCGTAGCCATATCACATTCGACAACGTCAAAGAGCACCCGCTCGGCCAGTTCGGACGCCTTAGCATATGCCAGACGCCGGTCTTCTTTCGACCAGAACCCCATATCCATAACCGCATTGCCACCGGCACGGCAGATTTCGCCGCAGAGTTTCCACATCAAATCCGCCACCGGCCGCATATACTTTCGAAATTCGGCATCAGGCAGATTACGGCCGAACAAATCGCGCATAAACTCGTCATGTGTCAGACGCACTGCCGGAAGCCTTTTTGCCAGTCGCTTTGCCAGCGTCGTCTTGCCAAACCCCATATAACCGCAGACCATATGTATTTCAGACATAACCCTCTCCTCATGTTTGGCTTTGATGATAAACAAAAAACCCCGCCTTTGTAAAGCGGGGTTGTCCGGGTGCCGCAATTTATTTTTTGTCGGCCTTGGCCTCGTCTTTGCGCAGCTTTCTGTCTTCTCTTCTGTGTTTGCGCATTTCGTCGTGTCTGGCCTTCATTTCTTCCAGACGGGTCTTCTGCTCAGGCGTCAGAATTGCCTCAAACTCTTTCATGTTTTCCTTGCGCAATTCGTCTGCTTTGCGGCGCAGTTCATCCATCTGCTTCATCAGCGGTTCAACCTTTTTGCGGCCGTCCTCGCGGATTTTGTCAGCCTTGGCAATCTGTTCTTCCGACAATCCTAAATCTTTGGCGAAACGGTCGGCCAGCTTCTTGTGCATTTCCCTGTCAAATTTCGGCCCGTGAGCGCGCGGACCCTTATGCCCGGGACCAAACTCGGGAGGCGGAGGCGGCAGCATCTCATGTCCCGGAGGAGGAGGCGGCGGCAGCATTTCTTCCTGAGCGTTTGCCGAAATCGAACCCAACATGACCGCCGCGGCGCAAACCGCTGTCAACATCAATTTTTTCATTATCTGTCTCCTTTCAAATGTTGTAATTTTTCACTTAATGTTTTTCTGGCGTTAAACAATCTTGATTTAATGGTTCCCACCGGCTCGCCGGTTTTTGCGGCAATCTGGTCATAGCTCATTTCCTCAAACTCGTACCAAACCACGACCTGGCGCATTTTGCGGGGCAGTTCGTCAACGGCTTTCAGAATCTGTCTCTGCCGGGTCTTGGCGTCCAGAACTTCTTCCTGTCTGCCGCCGACCCGCACATTTTCCAAAATCTCGTCGCCGCCGACCTGCCCGGCCTCGATTTTATACTGCCGCGATTTGAAATAGTCGCGGCAGACGTTGGCCGTCAGCGCCCCTATCCATTGGCTGAATTTTCCCTGCTCCTTATAATGGTCCATGTTTCTCCAGGTTTTGATATATACTTCCTGTTCGATGTCCTCATTATAGGAACCGGTCAGTTTTTTGATAATCGCCTTAATCAGGCCTCTGTTCTGTTCAATAATGTCTTTCATCAGCCGACCATCAGCAAACCGTATTCGTCAACCGGAAGCCCCATTTCTTCAATGACGGACGAATTCTCGCTGACCGAAAATTCCGTACCGAAAAGATAATAGTCATAACTCATCGTGTAACCCTCGCTTTTCGGATAAAAACTTCCGATACCGAGCAGCAGAACCAGCGAACACAAAGCCGCCTTGATGCGGTTGTTGCGTTTCTTGCGGGCAAAGTACAGCGGCTTGGCCTCTTTTATCAATGCGGAAATGTCATCCATTGTTTTTCTCCTTACACAACTTGAAACGACGCCTTGCCGCAAAAAGTTCATTTTTATTTTAAAATAATTGCCTATATCTTTACATACCGTTTACAAAAAATACTTCTTTACAAAAAAATTTTACCGTCTTATAGATGACGACGGTTTAAAATAAATGACGCATTTTCAGAAAGAAGCTTAACAGAATGATTCAGGATTTAACTCGCGGAAATCCCGCCTCGCTTATCGTAAAATTTGCCTTGCCGCTGCTCATCGGCAACCTTTTTCAGCAGCTCTACCAGGTTTCCGACATCATTATCGTCGGCCGTCTCATCAGTGTCGACGCATTGGCCGCCCTGGGCGCGTCGGCACCGATATTTTTCGTTATTCTGCTGGTAACGCTCGGTTTTACCGGCGGCCTGACCGTTATTACCGCGCAGCGATTCGGTGCCCGCGACGAAAGCGGCGTGCGCCGTTCCGTTACCCATTCGCTGAGAGCCTGCATTATCCTCAGTTTCATTTTTACCTTGCTGCTGCTTGTTTTCCTGCACCCGATTCTCCGCTGGATGAACGTCCCCGAAAACATTATGGACGACGCCTATAAATTCATGTTCGTTCTCGGACTGGCTCTGCCCGTCATCGTTGCCTATAACCTGCTCTCAGGTTTTATCCGCGCTTTGGGCGACAGCAAAACCCCGCTCTATTTTCTCATTGCCACGACGGTCGTCAACGTGCTGCTCAACCTTTTCCTGATATCCGTCTGTAAACTGGGCGTCGTCGGTTCGGCACTCGGTACGCTTATTTCCATTACCGTTTCCGGCATTTGCTGCGCCGTTTACATCGGCCGCCGTTTTCCGATTCTCCGCCTCAGCCGCGAAGACTGGAAATACAACCGCGCCTTCATGAAAGAACATCTCAATATCGCCGTACCGATGGCCATTCAGTTCTCGGTTCTCTCCGTCGGTCTCCTTATTATGCAGAAAGTCTGCAACTCTTTCGGTTCCGACACCATCGCCGCCTTTACTGCAGCCCTGCGTATTGAGCAGCTGGCCACTCAGCCGCTGGTCGCCCTTGGCATCGCCATGGCCACCTTTTCGGCGCAGAATTTCGGCGCCGGCATGATTAAACGCATTCGCCGCGGCGTTCTTTACAGTTCGCTCATGTCCGTCAGTTTCAGCGTTTTCATTGCCCTTCTGGTGCGCTTTGTCGGCGAAAACATGATTACGGTATTCTCCGATGACGTTACCGAACAAATTGTCTACACCGGCCGACAGTATCTGAACATCAGTACCCTGTTCTACATTTTTCTCGGACAGATTTTCATCTTCCGCAACACTCTTCAGGGCATGGGGCAATCGGCCATTCCGCTGATTGCAGGCTTTACCGAGCTGCTGATGCGTTCTTTCGCCGCCATCTGGCTGGCCGGACACATCGGTTATCTCGGCGTTTGCTGGGCCAGCCCGATAGCCTGGTTCGGCGCCGCCGTGGTTGTTTCCGTCGGCTATTTCGTAACCATTCGCAAAATGAACCGGCGCTATCTGCGTAACAATCTGCGCATGGCCGCCCACAAAATCGGCCTGTTGAAACCGGAAAAGGAACGCCCGGTTCTTACCCCTGCCGAATAACAAAAAACCCCTCGCAAGAGGGGTTTTTTGTTACAGCAGAGCCGGCTTGCCGATATTACCCTTCGCACAGCCGTCCGTATCCAGAAAACCGCGAACCCGCGTCCATATTCCGGCAGCCTGCTCCGAAGAATAGGGCCTGAAACAGAAATCGACCCTGTACGCCGCAGCCTTCACTTCCAGAGCTTCCGCGGCAAAACACAGCGGCCACTCGTCAAACAGCATAATCTGGCAGTCGCGTGACAACGCCTTGTATCGAACACCGTTCCGGGTCAGCTCCAGCCACTTTTCGCCGCGCGGACAATCGGCGCAGGCATTGGAACGAATGCAGTCGGCGCTGATAAACAACGGCACATCCGCATAAACAGGCAGAACGACGGGCAACGGCGATGCTGCGGCCATGGATTTCATGTTGCGCAAAACATCTTCCGGCGAAAGCGTTACCCTCGCCGCCCCCATTTCTCCGGCCATCGCCGCCGCCTGTGTATTCAGCACATACAACGGATAGTCAAAACTGAGATCAATGCCATTTTCCGGTAAAACTTCCAGCCCCCAGTAATTGCCGATTTCCCATTTTTTGTAACCGGCCGACAGCATGGCGTTAATCGTCTTTTCAAAAGTCTTCGGACGACGGCAGACCGTTGGCAGCGCCAACCTGACTTTGCTTTTCGGCAAAGCCGACAACGTTTCCGTTTTCGTATTCTCAGAAAGCAGAAAAACGATTTCCGCCGCTTCTTCCAGATTAATTCCGGCAAGCGTTTCGACCTTGTCGGTTTTGACAATCCATTTCGGCGCACCGCTTTCCCGAACCTTTTTCACGGCGGGCAGCACGCGCGGCTCTTCTTCAAAAACAACCTGCCCGTACAAACCGCGCCGCAGTTCATTCAATAAAGATGCCGGAGCAAACAGACCCTGCGGATTTTCTATTGTCAGATTGCCCAGCACAAAATCCGTATCGCCGGTTTTGCCAAAAGCTTTCCGAACCGCATCCGCCGTTTTGTCCGGATTTTCGGCTTTTGCAAATTCGCCGGTAACGGCAAAGAAAAACTCGCCCGTCGCTGCCGAAAGCTTTCCCTTTTCAATCATTACCGAAACGTCGAGTTGTCTCCGCTGCCTGAACGCTCCCGGTTTTGGTTTTTCATAAGGATAAGCGCCTTTGACTTCGCTGGCGGAAGCCAGATAAATGTCCCAGCCTTTCTCTAATCTCGGCGCATGCGGCGGCAGTTTGACTTCGACCGTCTCGCCGGCCTGCGCCTCAAACACGTTGCGGCCGTTTACACGCAAACTTTGCAATGAAAAGCCAAAAGGCTTTTCCTCGCCGGGAACATCTATCTGAATACCGTCGTAGCGGGCGATTTTATGCGTTGTCCGAAACTGCAGGCTGTTGTTGCGAAGCGAGCCGGTTCTGCCGATTTTCAGACCGCGGTGTCCGACAAAATCGCGGTCAATGACGTCTTTGTTCCTGCCGTTGAAATGAAACTTCGTCCACGGACGCGAAAAAATTTGCCGGATATTCTCGGCCCTTTCGGCATCATCGCCCCTGCCGTCCAGAATCCGCCGGTAATAGTCGACCGCAGCAGCCACATACAGGGCCGTCTTTTTGCGACCCTCTATCTTCAGCGACGTTACCGGCATTTTTAAAACCTCGCCCTGCAGCGCCATATCCTTCATAGAAAAATAATGTTTTTCGCCGTCACAGCCGCCGAAAGCCGCCCGGCACGGATACAGGCACTTGCCTCGGTTGGCGCTTTTGCCGGTTTCCAGAGAAGAGAACATGCATAATCCGCTGTAGGAGTAGCAAAGAGCGCCGTGGATAAAAGCTTCAGTTTCCAACCCCGGAATTGCGGCAATTTCCCTTATCTCATTCAAAGTCAGCTCCCGAGCCAGCACCACGCGGCTGAAACCGATTTTTTGCAGCGCCAGCGCGCCTTCCCTGTTATGTACGGCCATTTGCGTGCTGGCATGCAGTTCCAGCTCCGGATAAGCCTCGCGCACGACGCGCGCCACGCCCAAATCCTGTACAATCAACGCGTCAACCTTATATTTGGCGCACAGGTCAAGCGCCTTCAGCAGTTCCGGCAACTCGTCCTCTTGAAGAAGCGTATTGACCGCAACATAAACCTTTCGCCCCAGCGAATGAGCATAACCGACAAACTCGTTCAGATCGTCGGCGCCGAAATTGGCGGCTGTCGCCCGCGCCGAAAAATGCTTTAGGCCCAGATAGACCGCATCTGCGCCGTAATAAAGCGCCGCATAACCGGCTTCCGTGTCGCCGGCCGGTGCCAGAAGTTCTTTTTTCATTTTCTTTTCCGCTAAAAATTTTTTATCAGGCTATTGCAAGCACGCCGTTTTGTCAAGTTCGGAAATCACGACGAGCCTACCGCCGAACATCTCTCTGACCGTCCCCGCCGCGGCGGCGGCAATCTGCTCCAGCAGACCGGGCAAACCGGCGGGCAAAATGCCGTTTTCTTCAAAAACGACGGCTTTCTCTTCTCCAAAATCAACCGCTGCGTCAAGAACCGCACCAAAGCTCCCCGGCGTACACAACAACACAAAATCATAGAAGGCGGTTAAAGCCCGGCACTTATTCTCAACAAAAAGCGGTACCTTTTCCGGCACTTTGACGAGCAGATTGAACCGGGAAGTGTCCATTTTTTCCAAAAGTTCAAACCGCTGCCGGTAAAAAGCCAGATACTCCCGAAATGCCCGCTCTTCATCTTCCGGAACCACACCGCCCTTAAACATCTCGGATACAATCAGCACCTTTCTTTTAATAACGGGTAGCTTGGCCGGCAGATACCGGTCATAAATAATCCGACGTGCCTGTTCGGCATCTTCGCTGTTGGAAATCCGCTTAATTTCATCCGAATCGTTATACAGGGAAACCACGCGAGGAACAAATACCGGCACATATTTTCGACTGTAGCGCAGCATCAGCTCCCAATCCACAAAACGCTTCATGCTTTCGTCAAAGCCGCCCAATTCGTCATAAAGGCTGCGATGATGAACGAAAGCATTCATATCGGCCAGACACCATCGGCAGAACGCCCGTGCGTCATAAGCCCTGCCGACAACCCGCCGATTGTTCAAATGCTTTATCTGGGCATAATAACACTTTGCGCCTCCCGTCCGAACGGCATTTTCAAATACCGCAAAATAATCGGCACACATCCGGTTGTCCGTATCCAAATATCCGGCCCATTCCCGCGTCGCGGCACGCAATCCCTTGTTTCTGGCGGCACTGACTCCCTCATGGCCGCTTTGCAGATACTTCAGGCGTCCGCAAGCCATTTCGGCGCCGTAACGTTCTTTCAGCAGCATATCCGTTCCGTCGGACGAACCATCGTCAACGACAATCAGTTCAAAATCGGGATAATTCTGCATCAGAACGGAATCAACGGCTTCACAAATGCAGAAAGCGCGGTTAAACGTCGGCATAATGATTGAGAAACCGGGGCGCAGGCTCATTTTTTTCCCGTTCCCCAGCCCATCAGCCTGCTGACGTCTTTTTCCGCTGTCCCGTCATTAAACACCAGCGCGTTGATACCCAGCACCTGAGCCGCTTCGACATTTGCCGGCTTGTCGTCAATAAACAGAATTTCCCCGAACGCACAGCCGAGTTTTTCGCGCACAGTCTCATAAATCCGCGGATCCGGCTTCAACAGTCCCAAATCAAAAGAGCAGAAGATGCAGTTCTCATCAATCAGGCCGAAAGCGTCCGCCGTATCTTTCAGGTTCGGTAATGCGTTCGACAAAATTCCGTTGACGATCCCCTTTTTCTTCATCTGTTCCATCAGGCGGCGCGTCGTTTCCCTAAATTCGCCGATGCCGTCGCGAAAAGCCAGATTAATCTGTGCATCAATTCCCGGCTGAAACTTAACCGCGCAGTATTTGCACAACTGGCGGCAAAGCGTTTCAAAGCTTACCTTTCCGAGCATAAAGGCATCATAGTCGAAACCGACGGCACCGTTGTTCTCGTTAAATGCCGCCATATCCTCGGTTCGGCTTTTCATAAACTCGTTCACGAATTTCAGGGTATACGGATAAATGACGCCGCCGACGTCCCAAATGCAGTATTTTATTTTCAGTTTTCCGGCCATTGTAACCTCGTTCGTTTATTTTCCGATAATATGATATCCGAATATAAATATATTGCAATCAGATAAAACAAAGCCCCGCCGTCGGCAGGGCTGTTGCTAGAAACGGAAATCCCTCTTTCCGCCCTCTATTTCGCCGATATGTTCGCGGCAAATTTCCCGAACCTTGTCTTTCGGAATATTGTCCAGTTCTTTCTTAATCAGCGCCTCGCCGATCTTACGGGTTTCCGGACTGGCATAATCGACAAGATATTCCTTAAGCGTCATCAGCGCATTTGGCAGACAACAGTTGTGAATCTGCAGATTCTTGCATAAGGCCATAAAGCGGTCGCCGGTACGCCCTTCGCGATAGCAGGCCGTGCAAAAACTGGGAATATACCCAAGCTCCATCAGCCATTTGACCACATCGTCAAGCGTACGCGTGTCGCTGACCTCAAACTGCGCCGAGCTTTCGTCTTCCGGCTCCGGCGTATCATAACCGCCGACGCTGGTTTTGGAGCCGCCGCTGATTTGCGAAATGCCGTAATGAATGACTCTCTCCCGGCAGGCTTTGCTCTCGCGCGTCGACATAATCATTCCCGTATAAGGCACCGCAATACGGATACAGGCCACGATTTTGGCAAAAGTATCGTCGTCGATGCCGTTGTCAAACACGTCAGGATCAATATCGTCCGCGCGGCGGATTCTCGGAACCGAAATCGTATGCGGCCCCACGCCGTGAACCGCTTCCAAATGCTCGGCATGCATCAGCAAACCGGCAAATTCGTAACGATAACGTTCCAGACCGAACAGAACGCCCAGCCCGACATCGTCAATTCCGCCTTCCATCGCCCGGTCCATCGCTTCGGTATGATAGTCATAATTATGCTTCGGCCCGGTCGGATGCAGTTTCTCATAACTCTCTTTATGATAGGTTTCCTGAAACAGGATATAAGTGCCGATCCCGGCGTCTTTAAGCTTGCGGTAGTTTTCGACCGTCGTCGCCGCAATATTGACGTTCACGCGGCGGATTGCACCGTTTTTGTGCTTAATGCCGTAAATCGTCCTGATACATTCCAGAATATATTCAATCGGATTATTGACCGGATCCTCGCCGGCCTCAATCGCCAGACGCTTGTGCCCCATGTCCTGAAGCGCAACCACTTCCCGCGCCACTTCTTCCTGCGTCAGCTTGCGGCGCGGAATATGTTTGTTCTTGGCATGATACGGACAATAAACGCAGCCGTTGACGCAGTAATTGGACAGATACAGCGGCGCAAACATCACAATCCGGTTGCCGTAATAATCTTTTTTTATCTGCTCCGCCAGTTCAAAAATTTCCCTGTTCTTTTCGGGAATGTCACAGTCAAGCAGAATCATCGCCTCGCGATGGTTCAGCCCTTTGCGTTCTCTGGCCTTGTTCAGCACCTGGTCAACAAGCTGCGGGTTGTTCCTGTTGGCGTCGGCATAGGCCAGCGTGTCCAGCACTTCCCGATGGCAGATAAACTCTTCCGCCTTTAACGATTTCGGATTATACATTCAGTCACTCACTTTCTTTCAGGTCAGTCAAACTTCCCTGTCAGGTTAACAAAATTTTAGGTCATACTATCTCTGGAGCCGCCTTTTGGCAAGTCCGAAAAAGCTATTCGTCGTCTTTTGTGCAGAAATTGGAATAGGCAGTTTTGGCGCTGACGCCTTCCAAACGTCCGATTTTCCCGGCTAAGGCGCTGATAAGCTCTTCCGGCGCGTCAACCGCAATCGAAATAATGCTGACCTTTTTTTCCCGGTACGGAATTCCCATACGCCCGATAACATACGGCGCATATTCGTGCAAAATGGCATTCAGCCGTTCCGTTGCTTCCATGTTTTCGACAATAATGCCGATAATTGCAACTCTGCTTTCCATAAAAGTCTCCTTCATTTGTCGTTCTCACATTCTAACAGCGGCCGACAGATTTTTCAATCGCGAAATAAGCCTATGGAAATAAGGTTAGCACATCTTGATTTTGTTTCGTCCGGACATATTTATTCTGCTGTGGAAATTCAGAAATTTTGAGGAGAATACTTATGAAAATCATTCTCGGCATCATTACCGCGCTGGCTTTTTTCATCGGCGTTATGGTCAACAAAATGGCCCTTTCCATCGGCGAACAGATATATGCCGCCCTGTATTACATCATGGCTTTGATAGCCTTCTGCACGCTTTCGGTTCTTTTTGACGGTAAATTCACCTGCAGCTGCAACTGGCTTCGCCGCGAATGCGGCCTGCCCGAAAAAGACCTTGAAGACGAAGACGACGAAAACGCCGTCGAAGAAGAACTGACCGAAACCTATGACGGCGAAACCGATGAAACGGAGGAAAACCCGCGCAGAAAATTTGTCAAAACCATCATCATTACCAATAAAAACGACTGATAAAATTAAAACGGCGCCGTCGGACCGTTTTAGAAGTTGAAGTTTTCTTCGCTTCGGATTATTATATTTGACAAGGAGAAGAAACATGGCCATCGGCTGGACAGACGACGACGCGGTTCTCGATCAGATTCAGGATTCCGTCAACGATGAAGTAAACCGCGCCCGCAGAAACGTTCCCTGCGGCGAAAGCCTGTTGTATTGCGAAGAATGCGGCGAAGAGATTCCCGAAGCGCGGCGCCGTGCAATCCCCGGCGTCAGACTGTGCATTGACTGCCAGGAAGAGGCGGACAAACAGAACAAAGCCGTCAGTCTCTACAACCGCCGCGGTTCAAAAGACAGCCAGCTCAAATAATTTTTTGTCGTTCAATTACAGTTTGATAAAACTTTTTTAATACTTTTTGCCTATTTTGAATAAATAAAATTCAACTTTTATATCATACTGTGGAGAACCGTCATGAACAAATTGAACGATAAGGCCATTGCCGAAGCCGCTTACTACATCTGGAAAAACAACGGCTGCCCCGCCAATACGCACGCACAGGACTGGGCCGCAGCCATCAAACAGCTTTCGGCCGCCGCCAAACCGACACCGTACAAAACGGCTGCCAACGCCTCTGCCATCAGCAAAATCAGCACCGCGGACATCAATGCCCTCAATCGCCTTGCCGCCGCCAAAGGCAAAAAAATCAGCCCGGTCAGCGCCGCCGGCAAGCTGCTGGCCATTAATCTCGCCGCCGCCACCAACGCCGCGCTGAAAACCAAAACAAAAACCCCGCTGAGAAAAATCTAATTCAATGCTCAAACCAAAATCCCGGTTAAAAAACCGGGATTTTTTTACGCGCCCTTTTAACAAAAATTGACTTTTCGTCAACCTAATGTTATGGGTAAAGAACTTATTTATAAAATTGTTTATTACAAAAATATCTTATTATGGAAAAATTTGAAAAACTGGAAAAGGTTCTTTCGGAACTGAACATCAGCGACAAAGAACTGATAAACTGGGTTAACAACCGCAGTAAAGGCCCTGTCGGTTTGATACCGACGGCATTGCCTTTGGTGTATCGACGCGGCAATGTACTAACCGTCGAAAACGGACTGAACCTGAACCGCAAACATGAACTCTGGGGCATTCAGCTTCTTTCCGGCGTGATGGTTGCCCTGCAACGAGGTCCGGGAAACAACATTTCATCAGCTACATGGAAAAATGTAAAAAGGTTTGCCGAAACGATGACTTTCAACGGCAAACAGGGCTTTCTTCCGTCCAAAAACGCTTTGAAAGAACATTGGGGCACTGAAGAACAAACAAAACTTGCGGCAACGGTTAAGGTCTTGAAAGAAAACGAAATTGAAGCCGATGGCTATCAAGGAAGCATTTGGTGCTCTGAGAAATATAAACCAAACAGTGCCTATGCTTTTTGTTTGGAATATGGCTATGATGATTGGTACAATAAAAGCAGTACTGACTACTATGCCCGTATAGCGTTTGCTTTCAGCTGATATCCCAAAGAGAAACAGCGTTATCTTCTAATAACGCTGTTTCTCTTTGGTTCAATTCTTACATTTTCAGCGCAAAACAAACATAACGTCAGATTTCTCTGGCCTTCGAGATACCGAAGGCTGACATTCCCTCACGCAAAGGACGCCAGAATTTTTCATCCTTTTGTTCAAAATAGACCCGGTTTTGCCGCATATACTTGGCTACGACCTGCAAATCTTTCGGCGGATACAGCTTTTTCCCCGGACGGTTATATTGCTCAAAAACGACATTGCTCATAACCCACACCGGGTGATTTCGATATTTTCGGGAAGTTTCGCCGACACGCACCTCGTCAATCGGAGGAAATTTCTCGCAAACCTGCGCCAGCACATTCATTATCAGCTTTCCTGCGTCTTCGGTGCTTTGCCGGCTGAGATATTTATTGCAACCGGCAATAAAGACGTTCCGATCGCCTTTTTTATAAATATCGCCCAACTCCTCAACGATGCAATCCGCCGTAACCTTTCCCTGAGCAAAAATGTCTTTCCGGCGCCAGGCCTCTTTCTCCAGATTGGCAAACAATTCTTTCCTGAGCGGAGAACTCTGCTCCAGCCGTTCGAAAACATTATAATTTTTATCCAGAAAATGGTTGCGCTGCCTGATACGGTTTTGCATTTCGGAAGACTTCTTAACAAACAACGCATCAACCTTGGCTATTTCATACAGACTGTATTTCCCGGCATCCGTCATCTTAACCGCATTGCAGTCACAGACCAATTCTTCGCCCGCCCAAACAGACTGCTCCTTAAAAAAGCCTTTCTGATACATGATATGCGAGAGCTCGTGTCCGAGAACAAAAGCCAGACTGTCCTCGCTGTCCAGTTTTAACAACGGTTCCTTGTTAAGCACAACCGCAAAATCCTGACCACCGGCTAAAGAGGATACAATATCGGGATAATCCGCATCAACCACTCTGGCAATGCTGGTGTCAGATTTGTTGTCCGCCAAATAATAATGCAGCGAAAACTGTTCCAGAAAAGCCTTTTCTTTAGGACATTTTTCCAGCATTCGCCCGACTATTCCGGCCACATATTCGTCAAAAGGACGATTTTTGCCTTCATCCGCCAAACATAAAACAACAGCCAAGTCATAATTCATCAGTATCCTCCGACCTTTCCAGAATACCAAAACCAAACGCTTTTGTATAGAATAAACTGATAAAACCTGACAACCTGCACCCACCAGGTAAAATCTTTTAGTTTACCGAAATATCATTCATTATCTGAATTAATTTTGACTTAAAGTCTTCATAAGACTCAGCATTCGTTTCTTCAATTCTTTTCGAGAATTCTATCGAAAGCTTTTTCTGACGACAGGCGAAGTTTTGTTAGATTGCAACGCCTGCGACAGCTGGCGTTGTTATCGTTACAAAACGAGTGACCGCAGCGAGTTTGCATTGCGACAAAGAGCAATGCTTACGAGCCAGAAGAACTCCCGAGGGAGTTCGAACCTCCCTTCTTTAGGATACAAAAAAACCTTTAACTTCACGGTTAAAGGTTTTTTAATTGGTGGGAGTTGAGAGGTTCGAACTCCCGACCCTCTCGGTGTAAACGAGATGCTCTTCCAGCTGAGCTAAACTCCCATCGTGTTTACGATGAAGTTTATATACTCATAAAAACAATTAATCAAGCAAAAAATTACAAAAAATAAATTTTTCTTTCCCGTTAAAAATTATTCTGTTTCAGAAACCGGATTGCCGCCGACCAAAAATAAAAAACAAGGGAGTCATGGCTCCCTTGTTTTCAGCGGATAATTTCCTCTTCCGGAAAATAAAACATCTCTTTGTCTTGCCGGGAATAAGCTCTTTCCCCGAACGGTTCCTCCGGCTTTCAGTCATCGGGAATTTCCTCCGTTACCCTGATGCTTATCACACCGTTCGCACCACCCGCATAAGCAACTCTGACAAACGAAGCGCCGATAATTACCGCCTCATTGTCGTCGTTCACATAGCAAAGCGCCTTATGCCGGTTAAAATTAAGCTGCAAAATCCGGCCGTCACATTCAACACTCCAACTGCGGCACATTTCAGACAAGAAACGGCGAAAACCGTCTTTTGTTCGAACATAAAAATGGGTCAGGCCGCCTTTTCCGTCAGACAATGCCAACAGGCCGCATTCCTTTTCGGCAACTTCAGACAACGGGATAAGGTCTTTTTCCTTCTCCGCCGTCATAATGAAAAACGAATTTAGATTTTTCATGACTGCAAAATTATAAAATTAATAAATTCATATGGTTAAAAATATGTTTTTAAGTTTAATTCTCCACCCTCGCCGCGTCAAACGTTCCTGAAAGTTATGCAACAAAAAAAGACGGAACTTCCCGTTCCGCCTTCTTAATCTTCATATAAACCAAGGACCGGCCGAAGCCGGTCCTTATGATAATTAGTTTACAGAATCCTGAAGAGCTTTACCAGCTTTGAACTTAGCCTGCTTGCGGGCAGGAATTTTGATGGTAGCGCCGGTGCGCGGATTGCGGCCGGTGGTAGCAGAACGCTTGGAAACGGCAAAAGTACCGAAACCAACCAGACGAACTTCATCGCCGGATTTCAGAGCTTTGGTAACAGAAGCAACAAATGCATCTACAGCCTTAGCAGAATCAGTTTTGGTAAGGCCGGTTTCGCTAGCAATGCTAGAAATAAGTTCATTTTTATTCACGGTGAGGACTCCCTCTAATTATTAAGTTATAAACCAAATGACAACAAATCTTGTCATCACACAAAAATTTAAGCGCTTAAAAACCAATGAGTCAAACAAAATCAACGGTTTTATCCCGAATTTTCTGCTTTTTCCGCCAATTTGACGTCTATTTCAGCCTTTTATGCAAGTTATTCACAGCCAAATCTTTGCCCAGCCTAATTTGCGGGCGATTCTTCAGCGATTCTCGCCGGCGATTCACAGACCTGAAAAAAGCGCCGTATCACGGCGCTTTTTTCATTCAGTTCGGAACCGAAACCTGCTCACAGGATTTTGGCACCGGTTCGCAGCGGCAGATTTCCTCCAGCGGCTTGACCTTGCCTTTGAGAGCTATCTTAATCACTTCCTTGACGTCCGAAACCGGAATAATCTTCATACCGGTCTTGACGTTTTCGGGAATTTCCTCCAGGTCCTTTTCGTTCTCTTTCGGAATAATTACGGTCTTGATGCCGCCGCGCAGCGCCGAAAGCAGCTTTTCCTTCAAGCCGCCGATCGGCAGCACCCTGCCCTGCAACGTAATTTCACCGGTCATCGCCACGTCTTTTCTGACCGGAATCTTGGTCAGCACCGAAACCAGCGTCGTATACATGGCAATACCCGCCGACGGCCCGTCTTTCGGCGTCGCCCCCTCCGGAACATGAACATGAATGTCGGTCTTCTCGAAAACTTCCGGATTAATACCCAGCTCCTTGGAGTGCGCCCGAACCACCGAATAGGCCGTTTCGATGGATTCCTTCATTACGTCGCCGAGTTTGCCGGTCTGGGTAATTTTGCCCTTGCCCGGCATGTCCACAGCTTCAATAAAGAGAATGTCGCCGCCGACTTCCGTCCAGGCCAGACCGGTCGTCACACCGACATGATCCTGTTCTTCGGCTTCGCCGTAGCGGTATTTGATGACGCCGAGATACTTGCTCAGATTTCCGGAATCAACCCGGACATGCTCGTCCCTGCCTCTGGACAGCAGTATTTCCTTAACCGCCTTGCGGGCTATTGTCGCCAGTTCGCGTTCCAGATTACGAACGCCGGCTTCGCGGGTATAATAGCGGATAACGTCGCGTATCGCCTCGTCGGTGATTTCCAGTTCATGCGGCTGAACGGCATTTTCCTTAAATATCTTCGGAATCAGGTGCCGCTTGGCTATTTCCACTTTTTCGTCTTCGGTATAGCCTGAAAGGCGGATAATTTCCATACGGTCCAGCAGCGGCCGCGGCATGTCCAGCGAATTGGCCGTCGTCACAAACATAACGTCCGACAGGTCATAGTCGACTTCCAGATAATGGTCGTTAAACGCCGCGTTCTGTTCGGGGTCAAGAACCTCCAGCAGCGCCGAACTCGGATCGCCGCGCCAGTCGTTGCCCAGCTTGTCTATTTCGTCAAGCAAAAACAGCGGATTGGAAGTCCCGGCCTTTTTCATGCCTTTAATAATCTTGCCGGGCATGGAACCGATATAGGTCCGCCGATGGCCGCGAATTTCGGCTTCATCGCGCATGCCACCCAGCGACGCGCGGACAAAGGCACGGCCGGTAGCCCTGGCAATCGACTTGCCGAGTGAGGTTTTGCCGACACCCGGAGGGCCGACCAGACACAAAATCGGGCCTTTAACCTTGTCGGCACGTGCCTGCACGGCCAAATATTCGAGAATTCTCTCTTTAACCTTGTCCAGCCCGTAATGGTCCTGCTCCAAAACCTCCATCGCCTTGTTCAGGTCCTTGTTGACCTTTGAGCGTTTTTTCCACGGAATGTCCAGCATCCAGTCCAGATAATTGCGCACAACCGTCGCTTCCGAAGACATGGCGCTCATATTTCTGAGCTTTTTGACTTCGGCCAGCGCCTTTTCCTTAGCCTCCTTAGACAAGCGGGTCTTTTCGATTTTCTTCATATATTCCGAAATCTCGGCATCGTCGTCGCCGTCGCCGAGCTCTTTCTGAATCGCCTTCATCTGCTCGTTAAGGTAATATTCCTTCTGGCTCCGTTCCATCTGCTTTTTAACCCGGGTCTTGATTTTGTTCTCAACCTCCAGCAACGTAATTTCGGCATCCATGAAACCGAGGATTTTCTCAAAACGTTCCTTCAGCGACGTCGCGTCCAAAAGCGCCTGCTTGTCGGCAATCTTCAGCGACAGATGGGAAGCAATCGTATCCGCCAGCTTGCCGTAATCGGTAATCTGGTTGACCGAAACCAGAACTTCCGGCGGCGTTTTTTTAGAAAGTTTGACATATTCCTCAAACTGTGACAAAACCGCCCGGACCAAAGCTTCGACTTCCGTGCTCGTATCGTCTTTTTCGGGCAAGACCGAAGCCGTAACCTCCATAAATTCGTTGTTGTCCTCAAATTTTTCGATTTTAACGCGTTCCAGCCCCTCAATCAGAACCTTGACCGTTCCGTCGGGAAGTTTCAGCAGCTGAAGAATGGTGCCCAAAGTGCCGATATGATAAATATCATCGGCAACCGGCTCTTCGACGGCCGCGTTTTTTTGCGTCGCCAGAACAATGTTCTTGTCGTTGTCGACCACCTCCTGCAAAGCGCGGATAGACTTTTCACGCCCGACAAAAAGCGGCACGATCATCTTCGGATAAACGACGATGTCGCGAAGCGGAAGTACCGGATACTTTTCTTTTTTAGATGCCATTTCCTCTGTCCTGTTCGTTAAAATACCGTTTTTAATAATATAGGAAAATATTATGCGAACTACAATAGCCGCCCTAAAGTTTTTGGCATAAATCATTCGCCGCGGCAACGGCAAAACCGTTTAATCCACAACGGCACCGCAAACAGTATGATAAGTTGATAATTTCGTTTGTTATTTTTTGCAAATGATATATACATATTCTAACTGCAGGCGAAAAATGCCCTACATACAACCCATAAAAGAAGAGAGAGAAAAAGGTAGACTTTTAATGGCTGCAAAAAGAAACAATACCAACGGTGAAATTACCGTTGACATTTCGGTAACGCTCGGAACGGCCGACCTGCGCGTCAACCAGCTGCTCAAACTCGGCCGCGGCGCGGTCGTCGAGCTTGACCGCGACGTCAACGACTATGTCGACATCTATGCCAACAATGTTTTAATCGGTCACGGCGAAGTCGTCATTACCGAAAACGAAACCATCGGCATTGCCATTACCGATACCGTCAAGAAAACGCACCGTTAACTCCGCATTCCGAACAGAAACGCTATGGCCAAAGCAAAAATACTGAAAAAGACTTTCAAAAAGCTTCTTAAATCCAGAATCGTTACCGGCCTCGTCGGAAGCCTCCTTTACTTTTATACACGCCTTGTCGGCCGAACCACCCGCTGGAAGACCAAAGGCATCGGCAAGTTCTATGACTGCTGGCGGAAAGAAGGCAGTATTATTCTCATCGGCTGGCACGGACGCGCCATGCTCTACCCCTACTTCTGGAACAAAAAGCGGCCGCTCAACGCACTGGTTTCCCTGCATCAGGACGGCCGTCTGATTGCCGGTTTTCTGGAAAAATGCGGCCTGGGCACCATCGGCGGTTCCAGCAACGGCAACGCGGTCGGCTCGGCGCGCGATTTGCTCGAATCCCTGCGGAATGACACCGCCATCTGCATTATCCCCGACGGCCCCAAAGGCCCAAGCATGAAACTGAGCAAAAGTCCTGTTTATTTTGCCCAAAAAAGCGGCAAACCGGTTTTTGGCATTGCCTGCAGCGTCAAAGGCTCCAAAATCGTCCGCAAAGCCTGGGATCAGATGATGATTCCGATTCCCTTTTCCGAAGGCGTCTGCGAAGTAATCGGCCCCTATTACGTTCCGCCCGAAGCCGACGAACGGCGGCTTGAAGAAATCCGCCTGCAGATTGAAAACGAACTCAACAAAGTCTGCTTCGCTGCAGACAAGGCTATGGGCATCGAAAAGGTCACGCCGGGCATAACAGCCAAGAAAAAAAGATATCCCAAAAACTAATAAGGTTTTTCCCATGTTCATTCGCATTTACAACATTCTCATCCGCATTCTCTATCCGCTGGTCATCAAACGCTACATCAACAAACGCAAACAAAACGGCAAAGAAGACCTCAAACGCTTCAATGAACGCATGGGTCGTCCGCAGCTTAAACGTCCCGACGGCAAACTGATATGGCTTCACGGCGCCTCGGTGGGAGAATCTCTATCCATGCTGCCGCTGATTAACCGTTTGCTCGACCTCTATCCGGAAGCACACGTCATGGTCACAACCGGCACCATTACCTCGGCGGAACTGATGGGCAAAAGGCTGCCGGAAAGGGCCTTTCATCAATATATTCCGATAGACAATCCGGTTTTTACCACGCGCTTCATCCGCCATTGGCGGCCGGATCTGGTTCTGTGGTTTGAATCCGACCTCTGGCCGGCCATGCTTTCGGGCATCAGCCGCAAAAACATTCCGTTGATTCTCGTCAACGGACGCATATCCAACAAATCGTTCAAAAGATGGCAGCAGTTTGACTACATAAGCAAAGAGCTGCTCGGCTGCTTCACTTTCTGCCTCGGCCAGTCGGAAGAAGACGCCTACCGCCTGCGCGTGCTCGGAGCGCGCGATTCGATGTGTCTGGGCAACTTGAAATACGCCGGTCTCCAGCCGCCGATCGACGCTGCAAAACGCGACGAAATCGCCGCCCAAATCGGCAGCCGCCCGCTTTGGAACGTCAGTTCAACCCACCGCGACGAAGAAGTCAAAATCGGTAAATTCTTAAAACGCGTTCAGGAAAAAGTTCCCGGACTGCTGACAATTATGGCGCCGCGCCACCCCAATCGCGGTCCCGAAATTCAGCAGGACCTCGACAACCTCGGCCTGACCACGGCGCTGCGCTCCAAAGGCGAGCCGATAACCGCCCAGACCGACGTTTATATCGCCGACACCATCGGCGAAGTCGGCATCTGGTATGACCTGGCGCCGCTGGTATTCATCGGCGGTTCGCTGATTCCGCACGGCGGTCAGAACTTTATGGAACCTTCCCGCATGCGCGATGCCGTCATTGTCGGCCCGCACATGTTTAATTTTACCGATGCCATGAACCGCGCCAAAAAAGCCGACGCCGTCATTCAGGTCAACGACGTTCTGGAGCTTGAAGAAGCCGTTCTGCAGCTGCTCACGCACAAAGAACTGCTTGAAGCCAAACGCTCGCTGGCTTACAACTGGGCACACGGAGAAGCCAGAGTTCTCGACGGTATATTGGAAAAAATCAAAGGATACATTCAGGAATGAAAACGCCCGCTTTTTGGTCCGAACCCAATTTCCTTTCCCGCCTGCTGAAACCGCTGGGTGCAGCCTATGCTTTTGCCACCCGTCTGCGCATCGGGCTGGGACGCCCGTGCAAAATCGGACGGCCTGTCGTCTGCATCGGCAATCTGACCGCCGGCGGCACGGGCAAAACGCCGGTTGCCGTTGCGGTTGCCGGACTTTTGCAACAGGCCGGCAAAAATCCGTTCTTCGTTTCCCGCGGTTACGGGGGCACTTTGAAAAACATCATGGTTGACAAAGAAAGGCACACGGCGTCAGAAGTCGGCGACGAACCGCTGCTGCTTGCCCGCCGGGCACCGGTCATCGTCAACCCTGATCGCGTTGCCGGCGCGCAAAAGGCTCTTAGGTCCGGTGCCGAAGTCATCGTCATGGACGACGGGTTCCAAAATCCGGGATTATATAAGGATTTGTCCTTTTTGGTTTTTGACGGCGGTTTCGGCATCGGCAACGGCCTGTCGGTTCCGGCCGGACCGCTCCGCGAAAACTTCGCCGCCGGCCTCAAACGCGCCCATGCGGCAATTATCCTCGGTGAGGACAAACATAATTTAAGCGCCAAAATTGCCGGAATTCCGATTTTCCGGGGCTCAGTCGTTCCGGTTCGGCCGGAAGTGTCCGATACCGACGCCGTCGCCTTTGCCGGCATCGGCCGTCCGGAAAAATTTTATGCCTCCATGCGCGAACTCGGCTTCAACCTGGTTGAAACCGTTGACTTTCCGGATCATCACCGTTATACGGCAGCCGAACTGAACCGCCTCATCGACAAGGCTCGCGGCAAAGACGCCCTCCTTTTTACCACCGCCAAGGACTTTGTAAAAATTCCGACGCAAATGCAGAAGTATTTCCGGGTTCTTGAAATTGAAATCAGATGGGAAGACGAAGCCGCCCTTTCCCAATTCATCCTTGACAACATAAGATAAAAAAGCCCTCCGCAAAGGAGGGCTCTGACTATTCGAAAATGTTCTCCGCAGTGTACCCGCCATAGGCAAAAGCGCTGCCGTCAATAAAACGGTAGCTTCTGTCCAGCGTAGCAATCTTCTTCATATCTTCCTCGTCAAGTTCAATGTTCTGCGCCGCAAAATTTTCGCGAATGCGTTCCGGATGAACCGATTTCGGAATGGAAACGACGCCGCGGTTAACCTGCCAGGCAATTATGACCTGCGCCGGCGTAATGTTCAGACGTTTGGCAATCTCTCCGATAACCTCGTTTTCCATCAGATTCAGTTCGCCCTGATGCTGACCGGAACCAAGTGGCGAATAAGCCGTTACCGCAATCATGTTCTTGCGGCAGAAGTCTATCAGCTCATTTTGCTGCAAAAGCGGGTGATTCTCAACCTGATTGACGCTCGGAACCGTTTCGGCCTTTTCAATCAGCGCGCCGAGTTTTTTGACACCAAAGTTAGAAACGCCGAGGGCTCTGGTCAGCCCCTTGTTGTGCGCCTCTTCCATACCGGCCCAGGTAACGTCGGGCGGCAGTTCGTCCGGCGCAATCATATCCGCATCGGAAGACGGCAGATCAACGCCTTTTTTCTGGGCAACCGGCCAGTGCATCAAATACAAATCCAGATAATCAAGTTGCAAATCCTCCAGAGTCTGTTGCAAGGCAGGCAAAACGTCTTCACGGGCGTGAGAGTCGTTCCAAAGTTTGGAAACGACAAACAGTTCCTCTCTTTTTACGTCGCCTTCGTTCATCGCATCGGCCAACGCCTGCCCGATTTCCTTTTCATTGCCGTATATCGGCGCACAGTCAATATGCCGGTAACCGTACTTGATGGCCCAGCGCACGGCCTGATAAACTTCGCCCGGCTTTGACTTCCAGGTTCCGAGACCGACAATCGGCATCTCGGCTTCATTGTTCAGCTTCACGGATTTCATCATTTTCTCCTTTAACTTTTTTAGCGGTAAACTCCCTTTTTATATAGTATCAAACCCTCCGGCTTAAAGATTCGTCCGCGAAATTTTGTTTTACATGCCCCTGAATTGATAAAGATGCTTGCAAAAAACAAAAAGTTATACTAATGTTTATAACATATTGGATAAAACCTCAGTCAAATCCAATAACTGATATATCAGCAAACCTGATATGTGACTATTCTTTAACTAACAAAAGGATATGAACTATATGAAGAAAACATTACTCCTCGCCGGTGTTGCCAGCTTATTTGCCGTAAATACCGCCAATGCAGAAGTCAAACCCTATGTCGGTTTGGACTATAACTACTCCAGCTATGGCATGGACAAACCTTACAACGATGCATTTGAAGACGACTACAACAGCCTGTCTTTCGTTGCCGGTGCAAAATTGATGGAAAACTTCGGTCTGGAAGCTTTCTATCAGAGATCTCTGAACGAGAAAAACACCTATGACGGAGATAAATATTCTTCGCGCATCCAGAACTATGGCGTCGATGCTTTGGGCTATCTGCCGCTCGGCTGCGACAAGGAAGTTGAACTGATTGCCGGTCTCGGCCTTGGTCAGTACCAGACAAAATACAGAGAACAGGGCTACACCTCCAGCAAAGAAGAAGCTCTCGGTATCCGCGCTAACGTCGGTGCTCAGTACAACATCGACGAAAATTGGTCTGTCCGCGGCATGTACCGCCATGTATATCTGCAGAAGAGCGTAATGAACGACATCAATGAGTTCTCTGCCGGTATCAGATACAATTTCTAATCGGATTTGGCTGAAAAATACTGCCGGAAATTTCCGGCAGTATTTTTTTTGTATTCATATGCCGGCGGCAGCTCTTCCGCCGGCGCTCTTTTCTCAAATTGTGCCACAATCCGTTCCTGCTCCTGCTTTCTTTCCAAATTTATTCTGATTTACTCTTGCCGCATCTCATATTCAACTTTCCCTTCCTTGCTCACTTTCCAACTTTTCCCCGTCCGTTTCCTCTTTTTAACTCTTTCCTGCCGTTATCCCTTACAACTTTGTCATTGCGGCATTCCCATCCACCCCTGTCACTACCCTACTCCCTTACAACTTTGTCATTGCCGTCCTCCTATTCAACTTTGTCATTGCCGTGCTTGACACGGCAATCACCTCCCTGTATTATCACGGTCACAGTCAAGGAGACGCCAATGGAACAAATCAGCACCCGGTATTTTAAAATTTTCTACACCAAACTGCCACATTACGTTGAAAGCGAAAACAACCTGAAATATTCGACGCCGGATGCGGCCTGCTTCGACATCTGCGCCTCCGTCGCCGAACCGTATACCATTCTGCCGCAGCAGCGTTTCATGTGTCCGACCGGTTTGAAATTTGCACCGGAAAACCCATTTTGGCTGCGTGTCAACGGCCGCAGCGGTTTGGCTGCCAAACACGGCATTATTCCCATCGGCGGCATCATCGACACCGACTACCGCGGCGAACCGATGATAATCCTACTCAACACCGGCACCGAACCTTATACGATACACGGCGGTGATAAAATCGCCCAGATTGAATGTCCCTTTCCTTATAAAGCCGTATTTGAAGAAGTCAGCCCGGAAAAATTTGCGGATTTGGCACAAACAATCCGCGGCAACGGCGGTTTCGGCTCCACCGGCCGCAGATAATCCGACCTAAAACTCCAGTACCGGGCGAACGACAAAACCATATAAATCTTTGGACAATAAAAAAAAACCTCCGGCAAATAACCGGAGGCTGTTTTTTTTATACATCTAATTCACGCGGACTTCACACCGTGCTCTTCTTTTTTGTAGACATAAACCGGTTCCTTGTGTTCGTCGATAACGTCTTCATTGATAACGATTTCCGAAACGTCCTTCTTATCCGGAATGTCATACATCAATTCCAGCAGATTATCTTCCATAATCGCACGCAGGCCGCGGGCGCCGGTCTTGCGTTCAATCGCCTTTTTGGCAATTGCGCGCAAAGCGTCTTCGGTAATCGTCAGTTTGACGCCTTCCATCTCGAACAATGTCGCATACTGCTTAACCAGTGCATTTTTCGGTTCGGTCAAAACCTTGACCAGAGCGTCTTCGTTCAGATCCTCCAGCGTGGCGATGACCGGCAGACGACCGACAAATTCCGGAATCAATCCGTACTTGAGCAAATCTTCCGGCTGAACGTCTTTCAGAATTTCACCAATGCCTCGCTCTTCCTTGGAAGCGACTTTTGCCCCGAAACCAATCGACGTCTCGTTGCCGCGGCGGCTGACGATTTTTTCCAAGCCGGCAAAAGCACCGCCGCAGATAAACAGAATATTGGTCGTATCGACATGCAGAAATTCCTGCTGCGGATGTTTGCGCCCGCCCTGCGGCGGTACATTGGCAACCGTACCTTCAATGATTTTCAGCAGCGCCTGCTGCACACCCTCGCCCGAAACGTCGCGCGTAATCGACGGACCGTCGGTCTTGCGGGTAATCTTGTCTATTTCATCAATATAAACGATGCCGCGCTGCGCCTTTTCAATATCATAATTCGCCGCCTGCACCAGTTTCAGAATAATGTTTTCAACGTCTTCGCCGACATAACCGGCTTCGGTCAAAGTCGTCGCGTCCGCAATCGCAAACGGCACGTCCAAAATCTTGGCCAGCGTCTGCGCCAGCAGCGTTTTGCCCGAACCTGTCGAACCGATGAGAATCACGTTCGACTTCGAAACTTCAATATCTTTGGAAGTTTTCTGACAGTTCAGCCGTTTGTAATGGTTATACACCGCCACCGACAACACCTTTTTGGCCTGATCCTGACCGATAACGTACTGATCCAGAAATTCCTTTATTTTTGACGGCGTCGGCAGCTTCTCGGCCGTATTGCCGCCTTCGGCCTTGGCAATTTCGTTCATCTCGTCGGCAACAATGTTAATACAGACTTCTATGCATTCGTCACAGATGTACACGCCGCGGCCGGCCACCAGCTTCTTTACTTCGTTCTGGCTCTTTCCGCAGAAGGAACAGCACAAAACCTCACCGTTCTTATCGTCTTTATCACTCATTTTTTTCACCTATTTTACAATCTCGTCGCGGTTGGTAACAATATGGTCAATCAGGCCGAATTTCTTGGCCTCCTCCGGCGTCATGAAATTATCGCGATCCATCGCCTTCTCGATAACCGAAAGCTTCTGTCCGGTATTTTTGGCATAAATCGCGTTCAGACGCTTGCGCATGTCCAAAATCAGCCTGGCCTGAATTTCAATGTCTGCCGCCTGCCCTTTGGCACCGCCGGAAGGCTGATGAATCATAATCTGCGAATTCGGCAGCGAAAACCTCTTGCCCTTGGCGCCGCCGGCCAGCAGGAAAGATCCCATCGAACAGGCCTGTCCGATGCACATGGTCGCTACGTCGCAGCTGATGTACTGCATGGTATCGTACATTGCCATGCCGGACGTAATAACGCCGCCGGGCGAGTTAATGTACAGAAAGATGTCCTTTTTGGGATTCTCGGATTCCAAAAACAGAAGCTGAGCGCAAACCAGCGACGAAACTTCGTCGTTAACCTCTCCGGTCAGAAAAATAATCCTTTCTTTCAGCAGGCGCGAAAAGATGTCAAACGAGCGCTCGCCCTTGGACGTCTGTTCAATGACCATCGGCACCAGCGTATTGTCAAATATCTCAATAGAACTTCTTGCAACCATTTTGTTTTCCTTATCATTGGCAGATTAACTTTTTATAGCACTTTATACCAATATATTCAACAAAATGTTAATAACAGCGCCCTTAATCGTCAAAACCGGTCTTTTCGTCGACGATATACAGCGGCCGCTGCTTAACCTCTACGAAAATCTTGGCCAGATATTCCCCGATAATGCCCAAAGACACCAGCTGCACGCCGGAAAAAATCGTAATGATCGTTACCAGCGAAGCCCAACCGACAATTGTGCCCCGCACCGACCAACGGTAAATGACGAAACAGAGAAAACACAGGCTCAGGAAGCAGATGAAAAAACCCATAAACGTTACCAGTCTGAGCGGCACAATCGAAAAACTTGAAATGCCGCTCCAGGCAAAACCCATCATCTTCATCAGCGGATACTTCGTTTCGCCGGCCGGACGCGCCTTGCGGTCATAATAAACCTTGTCCGACTTAAACCCGACCAGCGGCATCATTGCGCGCAAAAACAGGTTTCGTTCGGGAAACTGCTTCAGCGTATTTACGGCGCGCCGCGTCATCATACGAAAATCGGCATGGTTATAGACGATGTTCACGCCGAGAAGTTTCATCAGTTTATAAAAGGCCAGCGCCGAATATTTTTTGAACCGGGTGTCCGTATCGCGGCTATCCCGCACGCCGTAAACGATTTCGCAGCCGTCGTTTATCTTGTCGAGCATGGTTTCAATGACGCCGCAGTCGTCCTGCAAATCGGCATCAATCGTCACATACAGGTCGGCGTCGGTGTCATACATGCCGGCAATAATCGCCTTCTGATGACCAAAGTTGCGCGACAGGCTGATGCCCGAAAAAATCCGTTCCCCGGCAGCGGCTTTTTTTATCAGCGCCCAGGTCTTGTCGCTGCTTCCGTCGTTTACAAAACAGACTTTGCTGTCCGCATGCACTTTTTTGCCTTTTATCAGCTTTTTCAGCAGCGCGCCGATGACCTTTATCGTCTGCGGCAGCACTGCCTCTTCGTTGTAACAGGGCATGACAATCAGCAGTTTTTTCAAATCATCGGACATCGCCGGCTCCTTTGTGGTTAACGCGAACGTATCTTTTGGATATATCTTATCATTCCCGGAATTTTAAGCAGTAAAAATCTTTTAATTTTGAACATAAACCCACCGGGTACCCTTCCGCATTCGCTGGGAAGCAACACTTTCAGGTTTTCCTGCCGCAAACGGCCGGACGCCGGCACCGCTTTGAAAACATACTGAAAGACGTGCGACTGAGGATCATTGAGAATAAAGGCGGCCGTTTCGGGCGGAAGCTCGCCGACCTTATGCTTCTGAAAACCGTCCGGCGGCAGAAACGTCCACCCGGAGGCCGTAATTTTCAATTCGGCATCAGCAAACATTCCGGCAATCGATGCCGCGGTAAAAAAGCGCAAATGCGTCTTGTCCAGAATCCCCAGCTCGGTATAGCTCCAGTCGTTAAGCAAAAGCCCGGCTTTAATGCTGGCATGCGCCGCATTCGGCAGCGAAACCAGAAAATATCCGCCCGGCTTCAACAGAAGTTTCAACTCGGACAGAACCGCGGCGGGCTGCCGCAGATGTTCCAGCACGTCGCCGCAGACAATAACGTCAAAAGACTGCCGAAACCGCGGATAGTCGGCCGCGGCGAAATTATTCAGGTCAATTTGCAGCACTTCGTCGAAAACCCGGCGTTTTCGACAAACTTCAACACCTTCCTTATCGGCTTCAAGTCCGACACAGCGGCAGTTCTTCCGCTCTGCCAGCAGCGCGGACAAATCGCCGCAGGCACAGCCGACGTCAAGCACCCGGCTCCCGGCCTCAGTCATTTCATAAAGCAGGACATTGCTGTCGTTTCTGTTTTTCAGATTAATTTTGCGGACATAAAGCATCTGTTTGACTTTCCGGTTTAATTTTTTCTAAGCTTAACCGTGCTGCAAAATTTGTCAACTGTTGATAACCGTCACTTTTTCTTAGCCAAACATTTCCGCCGTTTTATAATTAAACCCAACTTATCCGGAAAGGCAGCCAATGTCCGTCAAAAAACCCAAAATTTCCGTCCTGATTCCCGTGCACAACGGCGCCGACACGCTCGCGGAAACCGTCGCCAGCATTTTAAATCAGACTTTTGCCGATTTTGAGCTGCTGCTGTTTGACGACGCCTCGACCGACGCTTCGCCTGAAATCATCAACAGTTTTGCCGATTCCCGCATCCGTCGCTTCCGCAGCGACGCCAATCTGGGCATATCCGAAACCAGAAACCGGCTTATGGAGCTGGCCGCGGGCGAATATCTGGCGGTTATGGATCATGATGACCTGTCCGCCCCCCGGCGGCTCGAAAAACAGGCCGCCTGGCTGGACAACAATCCCGAAGTTGCCATGGTCGGCAGCTGGGGACGGCTGTTTTGCGCCCGGCCGCCCTTTCCCGGGCTTTTCGGCAGAATCAAACAGGCCTTTGTCAACCTCGGCTGGGTTTGGTGCCAACCGGAACACCCCGACATTCATGACGCGCTCTGCGGCAACCCGGTCATGCACTCGTCAGCCATGCTCCGCCGCTCGGCACTCGTCCGGGACAACATCACTTACAACCCGGACTATTCGCCCGCCGAAGACTACGACCTCTGCCGGCAGCTTCTGGCTGCCGGCTGGCAGCTGGCCAACCTTCCCGAAGTGCTTTTCTGCTACCACTATCACGGCCGCAACTATTCGCTTACCCATAAGAAAGCCATGCGCCGCGCCGACCGCAAAGTCAAAAACGACATTCTCAGACTGCTCGGTCGGAAACGCTCCTTCTGCCCCTATTTTCTGGTCATGCTGCAAAAGCTGCGCCTGAAAAAGTTTCCGAGGAACTGCAATGATTAACGAACCGTTTTTTGAAGAAAACATTGTTTCGACAATATTCAGGAACTTTACCTTCTACTTTTTCGGACAGACTTGGTATATTTACGCCGTTCTGCTCGGAATATCAATATACATGGCTTATCGGCTGCTCTGCAAAGGAAGCTGCACGCCCTGCCCGAACCTGTTTCCTTCCCCGGCTGCCGGTTTTAACTTCCATAACCGCAAAGAGCTTGCCGCATTGCTATTTCTGTTTCTTTCATTTTCAATCTATGCCGTTACCATGCTTTTGCAGGACAATTCCCTGTTTAACAATCCCGACCTGATGAGCTTAAACACAATTTTCATTTTTCATCGCGGACTGGCTGCTTCTTATGGTCCGGCACGAATGTGTCCGGTTTCGTTTTTCGACCTTAATGCCTTGTACGCCATAACGCACAATTTTTACATTATCAGTGTCTATATTATGTTAAAACAGGCTCTTATCTTATGGTTACTCTATTGTTTTCTTAATTTTTTAAGCCCGGCAAAACGTCTTTTCACTCTTGGCACAATCCAGCTGGTTCCCGCTGTTTTCTGGCTCAACGGCATCATCTTTCCCGAACAGAATATCTTAATTTTCATTCTGGCCTCACTGCTTTGCCTCAAAAGGTTTTCTGCCGGAAAACGTTCCGGTCTGTGGGGCTTTGGCGCCTTTACGCTTCTGGCCGTTTACAGCAAAGAAACAACCGTTCTTTTTTACGGCGGAATACTTATCTTTGCCGTTTTATATGACGTTTACAAAGAAAAAATCAATCTCAGCGATTTTCTTCACCCTTTCCGTTTGGCCGGACGGCTGCCGGTAGAAACCATGCTCTTTTTATGCTGTTTAAGTTTCGCACTCTTTTATTTGTTCATCATGGTTGAATTGAAAGAAAATGTTTATATTGCCTTCCGCCAAGCCGACAGCCGCCATCTTTTGAATTTATACAAATTTGAAATAATCACGGTCACTTTGGCTTGGCTCATTGCTGCAAAAAAACTCATTTGCCGTGAAAAGTTCGACAACCCGCTGTTTAACGAAGGAACACTTTTTGGCGCCTCTTTTCTGCTGGCGATTCTTATTTTCCATCTGCATATTGCTCCCGACCTTGAACATGTGCGGCTTAAAAGCTACTACGCTCTGCTAACCGCCGTCTTCGGAATCGTCTATATTGCCCGTAACCTGAAAAATACCGGACTGCTGACCTGCCTGTGCGGCCTCTTTTTATTCTATGCCGGCTCAGCCAATATAACTATCGCCAAGCACGAAATCGGTCATGCCAGACACGAAGCAGCCAATTTCCTTTCCTCCGTGCTTCAAAATGAAAAACGCCTCAGCTATATGCTTTCCGCCCATACCGAAGAAACAGACTGGGTAAAGGAAACATGGAACGCGGCCCTGACCTATTACCATCCCGGCACAGACATTACGCTCAAGATGCCGTCCTTAACAGACGACAATGTCGTTAACAAATTCAGCCGGCACCAATATGCCAAATATAAAAAATATTTGTCTTCCATTAAAGGAGGCAGAATTCCCGTTTCCGGAGATTATTACGTTGTCAGCACCAATGCCTTAAACACAGACTTTTCTGTCATCGCAGACATCCCGCACGACCTGGTTTTCGAAAACAAGCTGTTCAGGATTTATAAAATCAGATGATTAAACTTTACCGTCAAATCGAAAACCGCTGGTTTGGGCTGTCGCAGAAAATCCGCTTTCTGCTTGTCGGCGGTTTCAACACGTTCCTGGCTTATCTGCTGTTTGTCCTTTTCGTCGCCATACTGCAAATTCCCTACCGGCTCAGCCTGATCATTCAGTATATTCTTACCGTCAATATTTCGATTTTTTCCATGCGTTATTACGTCTTTCGCTCGGCCGGAAATCTAAAGGATGAATATTTTCGCGCCTGGGGTGTTTATCTTTTCATGCTTGGTTTCAACTATGCCGCTTTGTTTCTGCTCATCGACATCGCCGGCATCAACGCTGTCATAAGCCAGGGAATATATATCGTCGTTTCAACGATTGTTATCTTTCTGCTGCACAAAAACTATTCTTTCCGCAACTGAAAAAAACACCCCGAAACGGGGTGTTTTTTTCAACTTTTGCCTTAAGAAAAGGTCTTAAGCCGATTTTTTGGCTGTCTTTTTGGCAGTTTCTTTTTTCTCGTCCTTTTTGCCTTCAGACTTGGTTTCCTTTTTGGCCGCCGCTTTTTTGACCGGCTTTTTGCCTTCGTCAAAATTGTACAGCTCCTCGATGGAAACGACCTTTTCGTTAACTTTGGCTTTGCTCAGGATATGGTCGACGATTTTTTCTTCAAAAACCGGAGCTTTCAGAGCTTCAATAGCTTCCTTGTTTTTAAGATAATAATCAAATACGGCCTTTTCCTGTCCCGGATACTTTTTAGCTTCGTCCATAATCGCCTTGTTGATATCGTCCGGCGTAATGTTGATTTTGGCGTCCTTGCCGATTTCCGAAAGCAGCAGGCCGAGTTTTACGCGGCGAACCGCAATATTCTTATATTCGGCCAGCAGTTCTTCTTCTGACTTGGCTTTTTCGCTTTCGTCGAGCTGGTTGTACTTTTTGGCCTGTTCATACTGGTTGACAATGCTCTTGTACTCGGCATCGACCAGCCCCTGCGGAACATCGAAATTATAGTTCTTGTCCAGATTGTCAAGCAAAGCGCGTTTCAGTTTCATGCGGGAAGCGGCTTCATAATCGCCTTTAATCCGGTCGGAAATCGCCGATTTAAGAGAATCAAGGCTCTTTTCGCCCAGAGACTTGGCAAACTCGTCGTTGATTTCAACGTTTTTGGTTTCGCGCAGTTCTTTAATGTCAACGGCAAAAACCGCATCCTTTCCGGCCAGGTCCTTGGCATGGTAGTTCTCGGGGAAAGTAACCTTGACGTCGACTTTCTCGCCGGCCTTTTTGCCGACCAGCTGGTCTTCAAATCCGGGAATAAAAGAACCGGAACCCAGCTGCAGCGGATAGGCGTTGCCCTTGCCGCCCTGAAATTCTACGCCGTCAACAGAACCGACAAAGTCGATAACGGCGGTGTCGCCTTTCTGAGAGGCTCTGTCTTCTTCAATCTTGACCGTTTCGCGGCGGGACTGCGCCAGATACTGCAAAGCCTTGTCAACTTCTTCGGCGGGAACTTCGGCCGTCAGCTTTTCAAGTTCAATTTTGGAAAAATCTCCGGCTTTGATTTCCGGCAGTTCTTCCAGACTTACCTCAAACTCCAGATCCTTGCCTTCGCCGAAAGCGGTAATTTTAACGTCGGGCATCATTGCCGGACGCAGCTTTTTGTCCTTAATCAGCTCTTCGGTGGCGCTTCTTACCGCCTCGTCAACGACCTCGCCCATAACCGAAGCCTTGTACTTCTGCTTCAGCATGGCTTTCGGAGCCTTACCCGGACGGAAACCGGGGAGTTTGACGTTCTTGGAAACTTCGTTGAGTTTGTCGTCGACTTTCTGTTCAAAGTCTTTGGCGGGAATAACGATCTTGAATTCTTTTTTCAAGCCTTCAGATTTTAATTCGGTTGCTTTCATAAATTTTCTCTTAAGTTATTAATGTTATCCGACTGCCCCTGCGAAAAGTGGTGCGGGCGGAGAGACTCGAACTCTCACGCCTTACGGCACCAGATCCTAAGTCTGGCGTGTCTGCCATTCCACCACGCCCGCAAATTCAGTCATTTAGTTCAGTTTGTTTGCATACTACAGAAAATTTTATTTAAATCAAGCAAAATTAACAACGCGAGAAAATATATTGTAATATGAGTTAATATTTTATAATATGAGGGCAAGTAAGGGAATACCCCGGATTTCTGACCTCTTTTTTAGGAGTAATCTTGTGTTTTCAAGAACCGTATTCAAAAGCATATGCACAGCCGCTTTAACGGCCGGTCTCTTAAGCTCTTGCACCCTTTTCGAGCGCGACGCCGACGGCGAACCCTCCCACAGCTGGGTCGAAGGCAAAAACTATTACAGCTACGGCGACAAAGACGCCACGCTGGCCACCGTCGCCTATTCTCAGGGCGACTTCAAAACTGCCGAACAGCATGTCGCCCGCGCCCTTACCAACAACCCGCGCCATCCGCAGGCGCTGATGGTCGGAGCCTTGGTTTACGAAGAGCTCGGACGCCCCAACCGCGCCCGCCAGTATTACGAAGACCTGATGCTTGTCGGCGGCGACGAAAATACCCTTCTCGGTTCTCCGGACGGCAAACCCCGCAAAATGAGCGAAATTGCCAATCAGCGGCTGCGCCTGCTGAACATGAACCAGACCAGAATGATTATCGAGGACAAGGACGGCAACAAAGTCTTCAACATCAGCGGCGAAGCGGCGGCACGACAGGGAAAATCCGCCTTGGAGGAGGCTCTTTTCATTCGCGAACAAACCCGCGCTGCCAATAACAGAGCTGTTTCGGAAGCCGACGTCAAGGCGGTTGAAGTCCTTTTCACACCTGAAGAACAGAATACGGTGTCGCGCTTTCTCATTCTGAAGGAACTTGCCGAAAACGACATGGTTACCAAAGAAGAGTTTCTGAACGGCCGCATGGCCAACCTCGGCGGCCTGCTGCCGCTGACCAACACGCCGCCGGCCTATGGCGTCGTCAAGCCGGTTCCCTCGCCGGATCTGATTCTTGAACGCATCAAGGCGCTCAAGGAAGCCGTCGCATCCCGCGCCATTACGCCGCGCGAGTTTTCTGCCGAACGAGACCTGATTATCGAAGCCATCCTGCCGCCGCATCCGCGCCAGCGGCTGAAAAACAAGGCACCGTCCAAAAACATTCTTGATGCGGCCAAAGACATCCGCAAGCTTGAAGTTCTTTATGACCTGAACCTGATAACCTCCAAGGAAAAGGAAAAAGAGCAGAAAGCCATTGAAAAATATCTGGGTATAGCTCCGGCTCCGGTCAAAAAGACCGCCGCAGCGGCTCCTGCCGGCGCCCCCAAAAGCATGAACCCGGCGCCGCTGGCTCCGACTGCACCCGAAGTTAAAACCGAAGTAACCGTTCAGGTCGAAGAACCGGCGGCTTCGGCTCCGCAACCTCTGATTCCGGCCGTTTCCAGCCCTTTTGAAAATATCGAAATAAAATAATAAAACGGACATAAAATGATTGGTACCATAAACCCGAGAAAAACCTTCGCGATTATCTCGCACCCCGATGCCGGCAAAACCACCCTGACCGAAAAGCTGCTGCTCTTCGGCGGCGCCATTCAGCAGGCCGGTGCCGTAAAAGCGCGCGGCGAAAACCGTCACGCCCGCTCCGACTGGATGAAGGTTGAGCAGGAACGCGGCATTTCCGTCGCCTCCTCGGTTATGAACTTTGAATACGAAAACATAACCTTCAATCTGCTTGACACGCCGGGACACGAAGACTTCTCCGAAGACACCTACCGGGTGCTGACCGCCGTCGATTCGGCAGTCATGGTGCTGGATTCCGCCAAAGGTATTGAAACCCAGACCAAAAAGCTGTTTGAAGTCTGCCGCCTGCGCAACGTGCCGATTATCACTTTCATCAACAAGCTTGACCGTGAAGGACTGGACCCGTTCTGCCTGCTTGACGACATTGAAAAAACGCTGGCCTTAGACGTCACGCCTGCCAGCTGGCCGATCGGCATGGGAAAAGATTTTCTGGGCTGTTACGACCTTTTGAACGACCAGTTGATTCTAATGAACAAAACCGGCAGCAAAGCATTGATAAATTCAACCATCGAAACCTGCAAAGGCCTGGACGATCCCAAACTTGACGCCCTGCTGCCCGCACACGCCGTCGCCAAACTGCGCGAGGACGTTACCATGGTCAGGGAACTCTGCCCCGCTTTCGACAAGGAATTGTATCTGGCCGGAGCGCTTACGCCGGTTTTCTTCGGCAGCGCCATCAACAACTTCGGTGTCAAGGAAGTTCTGGAAGGCCTGCATAACCTTGCGCCTACCCCGCGTGAACAGCCCGCTGCCGAACGCACCGTCAGCCCTAGCGAAAACAAGGTAACCGGATTCGTCTTCAAAATTCAGGCCAACATGGATCCCAAGCATCGTGACCGAATTGCATTCATGCGTATCTGTTCCGGCCACTTCAAACGCGGTATGACGCTGAACCAGGTCCGCACCGGCAAAGGCCTGAAAGTTCCGACCCCGGTCATGTTTCTGGCACAGGAACGCGAACTGGCAGAAGACGCCTACGCCGGTGACATCATCGGTATTCCCAACCACGGACAGCTCCGTATCGGCGACACCCTGACCGAAGGCGAAAAACTGCATTTTACCGGTATTCCGAGCTTTGCGCCGGAACTTCTGAAAAGCGTCCGTGCGCTTGATCCGCTCAAATCCAAACACCTCGGCAACGCCTTGCAGCAGATTGCCGAAGAAGGCGGTGCCAGCGTTTTCAAACCGATTGTCGGCGCCGAATGGATTGTCGGCGTTGTCGGCGCCCTGCAATTTGAGGTTATGGCTGACCGTATCCGCACCGAGTTCAACATTCCTGTCGCTTTTGAACCGACCCAGTATTACACCGCCCGCTGGGTTGAATGTGATGATAAAAACATTATGAAAAAGTTCCTTGACGCCAATCAGATAAGCATTGCCGAAGACCACGACGGCGCCACCGTCTTTCTGGCTCGCAATGCCTGGCATCTGAACAAAGTCAACGAGGACTTTCCGCAGATTGTCCTGCGCAAAACCCGTGAACAGGTTTTCTAGAGAAAGCCCTCTCAGATGAGAGGGCTTTTTTGTATGACAAAAAAATTTTATGTAGCTCCATCATTGGTAGACAGAAAAATTTGTACTTTCATTAATAGTTGACTCTTTCCCCAAATCAGCGTATCCTGATATTCAACAGGTGTGGATTTTGAAGTTTGCCCTTGGCGGCCTTTCTCCGTCGCGGGCGGATATCCTTTCTTCGTATCCTTATACGTATATCCTCTTCTTTTTCCTTCCTGTCTGCCCGCTGCGGGCTTCGGTTCTAACTTTGTCGCGAGGTGATACTATGAAGAAATCTGTTTTAATGTTCTCTTTGCTTTCCGGAACGGCTCTTATGTTCCCAAGGCTAACCATTGCCTCCGGCTTACCTGCACACACACTGACATACACACCGGAACCGAGGCCCGCCTTTCAGTTTGAACAACCTGACAAGGCCTATAAGACCGCCGGCGTCTGTTTCCTCGGGGTCGGCGACTGCGATCCCAACGTCGGCTTCGGCAAAGCCGACGATTATAAAATTGATACCGAAGCCCAGTGTAAGAACGAAGGCTTTTCCAAACAGAACTGCAACTCCGTACAGACCATTGACGGCGTTTGTCCCTATAACTCCGCTTACGGACTGGGATGCAAATGCGCGTCCAATCTGGTATCCTGTCCCGCCGGACAGGTCGGCGTCGGCGAAAGCTGCGACGAAATGTATGCTTCCTGCGAATGCGACCCGGCTCTGGTTTCCTGTTCGGCCAAAGAGAACGGTACCGGCGCTTCCTGCGGCGGCAGATACGAAAGCTGCGTCTGCAAGAGCGAATATATATACAACTCTTCCAACTGTACCTCGCCGCGCTCGGTATCGGGCGCTTCTTGCGGGGGTAAATATATCGGCTGCTCCTGCCCGTCGGGTGTAAGTTCGGGAAGTTACGGCTGTGAAGAATATTATGCTTCCCCCTGCTCTTCGGTCTGCAAGAAAGCCTATGCCGACAACTGCCGCAACCGCACGGCCGTATCGACGCCTTACGGCTGTGCCGAATACTGGGCCGACTGTTCAAGCAAGTGCAAAACCAAATACAACGACAACTGCCGCAACCGGTCTGCGGTCATTTTCTCTTGTCCGGCAAACGCGACCTGTTCTTACTTCTCCGACTGCTCCTCAAAAATTCAGAGCTGGTCCTGCAAATCCGGTTATAAGCAGGAGGGAAGCTCTTGCGTCGTAGCTTCCGAAACCTGCAAAATAGGCAGTATCTATTATACTGACGGAACTTGTCTCTCTGCGGCAAACCATCAGACAAACAAAACCGTTCTCGGAATTGTCGTCCATACGACCGACAATGGCAAACATGGCCAGATTATGACGCCATGGCCGATTGATGCGAATGGCAATAAAACCAACAGTAACTCAACAGGACTAGTGTGGGCTAAGTGGGGCACGGATATTTCAAGCTTACCGAAGTTCCCTTCGTGGGAGGCGGCATCAACAGATTACGACAGCTGTGGCAATACGGATAAGATTGTTGCGCTGTGTGCCGCCAGCAATTGTCAGGCCGCCTGGGCGACGCGGAAATATACACCAACGGCGGCAACCAAGGGTAAGTGGTGTCTGCCGGCAACCGGTATCATGGTCAACATCTATAATAATCAGGATACTATACAAACGGCAATTTCAAAGGCTGGAGGTGTTTCCTATCCGAACTGTTGTACCTGGTCTTCGTCGACAGCCCCCTCCGGCGGCGTGTGGTACTCTAACTTTAACATAAGTTACAATCACGGGGTGGTTTACGAAGGTCTAGGCGGCGGTAATTATGTTCGTCCGGTGCTGGAATTCTAAAAATCAAAGCCCCGCAATTGCGGGGCTTTCTCTAATATTCTCTGTCGGTCATCCTGCTCAAAATCTGTGAATTCGGCTCATTTTTCACTTCCGGCGTTTCCTGACGCCGCTCTTTGTTATAAATGCGCAGTTCTCCGAGAACATCATGCATTTCATTATTCGCCCGTGCCAATCCGGCAGCAACCGTCGACTTGAATTTTTCTCTGGAAACTTCTATTGTCATGTCTATTCCTCCGCATCTGCCAGTTTCAGCAGCTTGTCAAATACGCCGTCAATAACTTTCTGCTCCTGTTCGGTCAACACCTGATACAGCGGAATGTCTTCCAGCATAACCAGATTGGTCAACACCCGTTTCAGCTTTTCGTAAAAAACCCTGCGATACATTTCTTCGTCAACGGTTTCCGGACGTTTGACCAGCTCCAGAAAAGCCTCGTGCCGCGCCAGGTCAATCATGTCTTCCTTGCGGCATTCGCCGGTTTCGTCGCCGGTAATAACCACCGCCTTAAAAACCTTCAGCAGCTTGCGCCCCGCCTCGTCAGCAAAATCCGCTGCGCTTTTCATAAATCCGGCCAGCAGTTCAAAATTTCTGGCCGCCTGCGACGGATACTGCAATACGGCTTCTGCACTCATCATTCAATCCTCTGTTGTTCAAAACTGTTCCCATTATATCTTTTTTCCGGCGGACTGTCAAAGTTTTTGTCAATTCCACGGCCGTCGGCCGATATAGCTTCGCACCGTTTCCGCCTGAACCTTTCCGTGTCCGTCGACAAAAAACTGTGCGCCCTCCGCAGCATACAAATCAAAATCACGTTCCCCGATTTCAATTCCGCCGAACTTGACGATAACAACCGCGTCTTTATAAACGCAGACCCTTTCGTCGCATTCCATGTCTATCCAGCTTCTGTCGGTTTTCTTTCCGTCATAGATATCCTTCAGTTTCCGGCTTTCTTTGACAGACAACTTTCGGTTAGCCGTTTTTTCCAGCCAGATTTTTTTGGTAAAAGCGTTGCCGCGCGACGGCAGAATAACCAGCCTGCCCTGCTCGTCCTTAACCGCAAACACTTCGCCGTATTTGTCGGCCATGACATCGGGAATGCGAACCGTAAATATGCTCAGGCTCCCGGCCAAAAACAAAACCCAGCCCCAGCAGCGCCACTTAAGCCGCCAGATGCACAGCCACAAACCGCCGAACACAATCAGCATCAGCCCCCAGAAAGGCATTGCCGCCACCCGATACCCAGCTTCCGGCAAAGACGCGACATAAGCGGTTATCTCATTGACTTTTTCAACTCCGAAACCGACGATTTTCAATGCCCAGACTTCCATATTAAACGGCATCAGCAGCAACGCAATCAGAACAAACGGCATAATTATCAAACCGATGACGGGTCCGGCCAGCAAATTGCCGAAAGTCGTATAAACGGCAATCTGGTTAAAATGATAAATAGAAAACGGCAGCGTTGCCAGACTCGCCACCAAATCCGAAACCAGAATACCGGCCACATAAGCAAAAACGATTCTGACCGCTTTCGACAGCAGCGAAATTTCCGCGTTCTCATGCCCGTTCAGAAAACGGTGCAAACCTCCGGCAAAACGTTCATAAAAGGCAATCAGAGCGGCAACCGCTGCAAACGACATCTGAAAACTGGCGCTTATCAGTGCCTGCGGCGAAATAACCAGCACAATCAGCGCCGCCCACGAAATCATGCGCATGGAAATCGCCTTACGCGCAAACAAAACCCCGAGCAGCACGATAAATGTCATGATAAATGCCCGCTGACTGGGAATTTCCGCACCGGAAATCACCAGATAAACCGCACTCATCAAAATCGCGAAAACCGCCGCAGTCTTTTTGGAATCATAACACAGTGCCAGAGGCGGAATCAATGCCAGCAGCAAACGCACCAGAAAAAACATCAGACCGGCCAGCATACTCATATGCAGCCCGGATATCGAAAGAAAATGCGCCAATCCGGAATTTCTGTAATTTTCGGTAATCTCCTGTCTTATGCCGCTCCGGTCGCCGGCAACGATGGCCGCGGTAATTCCGGCCTCGTCGGGCGGCAAAACTGCATTGATTTTGGCCACGACCCGGCCGCGCAAATCCGACGCGGCTTTTTCCAGCACGGCAGTAAACGGCGGTTCTTTTGAACATTCGACGGGAAGCGCTCGCGACGCGGCATAGCCGCTGGCATTGATGCCCTCATAAAAAAGTTTCCTGTCCATCTGATACCCGCCAACCATATTCGGGTGCGGCGGCGCTGAAACCGTGCCGATAAGTTCGACGCAACGGCCGTTTTCAGGCTGCGAACTTTTCGAGGTCAGACTGACGCGGTATCTCCCCGGTAAAGAATTTCCGTCAAAATCCTCAATGTCTTCCAACACAAAACGCGGATTGCCGCGATAATTTCTGCCGAGTTCGGAAACTCTCCCGGTCAGATACAGCTTGCGGTCAAACGGCACAATCCCGTGACGGCTCAGATAAATCGTTTGCAGCTGAATGTCGGCAAAACCTAACGCAGCAACCGTCAGAACCAGAACCGCGGCCAGATGCCCCGGCCGATGCCGCCAGACATAAGCCAGCGCCAGCAGAATTTCGACGACGGCAAGAATAATCCAGCGTGACGGTTCCGCCGGCAGCAGAAAATAGACGCCGATACCGCAGGCAAACAACACCGGCAGCCACATAAACCAGCGCTCTCTTTCGCCGAAAAACATTTCCCGCAGGTTATAAAGGAAAACTCGCATTTTTTCTCCGTCAGACAATTTATTACAATGTAATGCCATCTGCGGCAGAATGCAAAAAAAAGTTGCCAGACTTCAACAGCCTGCCAACTTTTTCAATATCAAAACAGGGACACAAAAGCCTTGCCGCCCCGTTTTCCCCTTAACAAAACTTTTCCGCTGCCGCCGAAAGGTATTATCTGTTTCTCGTTCAGTCTGCTTTGAACGAAAACCCTTTGACGATGTTCGTCCACCCAGCGGTAGTTTCTTCGCTGCACCTTTCTGTCAAACCCGACCAGCCACAAACTGCTGTCGTAGTTATAGGAAAGCGCCGGAAAAATCCTGCCTTCGTCATCTTTGTAAAAATCCAGAAGAATGTCTTCTTCCCTGATTTCTACTTCCTTACCGAGCTCTCTGCGAAGCTCATCTCCGAGGATTTTCTTAAATTCCTCAAGCTTCAACGACCGCCCCCGCCGCAGATAATACGGAAAAAGCATCGTTTGCATCAGATTTTTAATCATCCTGTTGGTTTTAGTTAAACAATCCCTGCCTCTGACAGGCAGTTTTCCTACCTTATAAAAAAACTTTCTGCCTTTAATCCTTTCTGAATCTGTCAATTCTGAAATGACCGCCGTCTACGAAGATTCCCCAGCAATGAGAACTGTCTTCCATCTGATGGTCACGATCCACAGACAGGTTAATCGGCACCGGGGCAATAAACCTGACGGCCTCGGGCTTTTGAACGACATGAACCGTATTGTCCATTCGCACGACAAAACAACTGCCGCATACATAGCTGAAAACAACCATCTGTTCCCGACCGTCCCGCCGCAGATAACCAAATGATAAGTCTGCCGGCGAAATGTCCGAAATCATATGGCGGTTTTCCAACTCGCTCCGGATAAGAGCAATAACGTCTCTGTCGCTGGCGGGATATTCCGGTTTCGGAAACAAAGCCGCCCACAAAGTTTTTATAAATCGCATAACAATAGATTTAGCGCGCAAAACAAAACGTTCCGCACAGGTTAATATATCCATAGTCTTAAAATCACAAACGTGATTAAAATAAGATATTTTGCCCCTGGTGTCAAATCCAAATATGCAGGTTACTTTTTAATCAGGCTCAAAATTACGTCGGCAGCGTTTTCGCTCGGCGTCTGTTCGCCCATGCCCAAAATGGCGCGGACTTTTCTAAAACCTTCTTTCTGCTTGTCATACCAGTCGCCGTGTTCCAGTATGTTTTTCATATAGCTCAGGATATTGCCGGAAATGCAGCGCTCCTGCAAAAGTTCGGGAATAATCTCCCGTCCCAGCAGAATATTGGACAGGTTTACAAACTGAATATGCAGAAAATGCCGAACCAGCAGTGCCGAAAACGGCGAAACCTTATATGCGACGATATGCGGAATATCGGCAATCGCCAGTTCCAGCGCCACGGTTCCCGAGGCGGCGATTGCCGCTTCCGAAGCCACAAAGGCATTGTGCCGGTCTTCTTCGCTTTCCGCCACCAAAATCTCAAGCCCGCTGCCGCGCACCATTTCTTTAACCCGCTTGGCAACCGTCTTAACGGTCGGAACGACAAAATAAAAATTCCCGTCCGTTTGCTTCAGCTGACGCGCCGTTTCCAAAAAAACCGGCAGCAGGCGTGCAACCTCATTGTGCCTTGACCCCGGCAGCACCGTTATAATCCTCTTTTCCGGCGCAATGTCGAATTTTTTGCGAAAAGCCGCAGCATCGCCCCGCGTCACATTGCTTTCAATAACCGGATGCCCGACAAAAGTCGTCGGCAGATGATAAGGCGTAAAATACTTCGGTTCCTGCGGCAACAACGTCAGCAAATGGTCAACGTATTTATACATGGTTCTGGCACGTTTCTTTTTCCACGCCCAAACTTGCGGCGCCACATAATGCACCTGCGGAATGCCGGTCTTCTTTCTGCGCAGAGCCTTCTGTACCCGGGAGGCAAAACTCCAGCTGTCTATCGTAACCACCACGTCCGGCTGCACGCGGACGATGTCGTCGACCGTATTTCTGATATGGCGCAAGACTTTGGGAATGCTCGGGATAATCTCTGCCAGCCCCATAATTGCCAAATCGGAAATGTCAAACAACGGTTTCAGGCCTTCTTTTTCCATCAAATCGCCGCCGACGCCGGAAAACGCGACGTTCCCGTCCGTTTTTTTCTTTAACGCGCGCATCAGCCGGGCCCCGAGCGCGTCGCCGGAAGGTTCCCCCGCTACCAGATAAATTTTCAGTTTTCTATTCGGCATAGTCACTGGGATCAACTCCTATTACAAAAAGTCCCTCTTTGTCGGCCAGCCGGACAACTTCTGCTTCATCGACAATCAATCCGTTGCCGGCATGGACGGCAATTCCTCGCAAGCCGCTTTCCTTGGCGCGCTTGACCGTTTGCAGACCGACGGTCGGCAGGTCAATGCGCATATCCTGCTGCGGCTTCCGCAGTTTAACCAGCACGCCGCCGGCACCCTTGCGTTTATAACCGCCGGAGCGGCGCAGCAATTCGTCCGTTCCCTCAATTCCCTCAACGGCCAGCACCAGCCCCTGCTGTACGACCGCCGCCTGCCCGACGTCAAGCTGCCCCAGAGCCAGCGCCACTTCGACACCGCGCCTGATATCCGCTTCAGCCTGTTTGTCCGGCCTGTTTTTGGTCAGACAGCCTTTTCTGACCAGCAATCCGCTCATAACCTCATGCACGCCGCGCACGGTCATGCCTTCGGCCTCAATTTCCCGAACCAAAGCCCGCAGAATACCGTCGTCTCCCAGTGCTTTGGCGCCGATTTTGGCAAAAAAGGCCGTCGTCCGCATGTCCGGAAGCAAATCAAAAAAACTCGGACGCTTGATAGTGCCAATCATAATCACTTCTTCGACCTTTTCGTCATGAAGCTTTTTGAAACCGGTTCCGGCCTGCCCGATGCGTATCCACAAATGCGGCACGCTGCCGTCAATCAAAGCCTTGTCGGCATTGCCTTCAATCGCCAAAACAAAAAAAGGCCGGTTGAGCTTTTGACAATGCTCAATCAGCATTTTCGGAATAGTTCCGCCCCCGGCAATAATTCCCAGTTTTTTGAAGTCAGAAGTCATAGTCTAAACCCGATTTTGAAATAAGGAACAATCAGCAGAAAAAGCGTCTGCCGACAAATGCCAAGGTCTCGGCAGACGCTTTCCCCCGTTTCTAGTCAGAAACCATAATCTTACGGCGTCCGCTTAAAGCTTCCTCAATAAAGGCAATCTGCTCCATGACCATGTCATTGTCTTTAAACTTCTCCTTGGCTTTTTCCAGACGGGTTTCAAAATTGTCTTCCTTGCCTTTGAAGATATACATGTAAGCATGGCTGATGGATTTGACGACTTTTTCCTCAAAACCGCTGCGTTTCAGACCGATGACGTTAAGACCGCGCAGTTTGCCGCGTTCACAGGTTACGATGCCGAAAGGAATAACGTCGCGGTCAACGCCGGTCATGCCGCCGATCATCGCCTTACGGCCGATGCGGACAAACTGATGAACCGCACAGTTTCCGCCCAGAATAGCACCGTCGCCGATACGGACATGTCCGCCGATAACCGCATTGTTGGTCATAATCACATTGTTGCCGACCACACAGTCATGCGCAACATGCGAGTTAATCATAAACATGCCGTCGTCGCCGACCGTCGTCGTAAAGTGCTCTTTCGGCGTTCCGGCATGCATGGTAACGTTCTCTCGGATAATGTTGCGCTTGCCGATAATCAGCTTGGCCTCTTCCTTAAATTCATTGCCGTGGTCCTGCGGACCGGCTCCCAAAACGGCTCCCGGAAAAACAATCGTTCCTTCGCCGATGGTCGTGTCGCCCAAAATCGTCACATGAGCAATCAACTGAACGTTTTCGCCGATTTTCGCCTTGCCGCTGACGTAGCACAAAGGGCCGATTTTAGCGCTGGCGGCAATCTGGGCACCGTCTTCAACAACGGCGGAAGGATGAATATTGGACATTGTAACAAATTCCTTATATAAAGTTAAACCGAATAGACTGATAATAAGCTACCCGCTTTTAATTGCAATGTAAAAACACAATTCCCTACAAATTATTTCTTTTCTGCTGACTTCCAATGACAATCTTCTTTTTTGGCAAAAAAAGTCCTCCCCAAAGGGAGGACTTTTCGCATACAAACTCAGGTCTGCTTCCTTATTCCATAATCATGGCCGTAAATTCGGCCTCGGAAACAACTTGACCGTCAACCTTCGCCTCGCCTCTGAAAACATAAACATTGCGGCGGGCTTTGATTTTCTCGACATGCATGCGCAGCTGGTCGCCCGGCTTGACCGGCTTGCGGAACTTTACGCCGTCAATCGACATAAACAAAACGCCGGCCTTGTGTTCGGCATAGTCTTCCTTTGCGCAGGAAACTATTGCGCCAGCTGTCTGAGCCATGGCTTCAATCTGCAGAACGCCGGGCATAACCGGATTTCCGGGAAAATGTCCCTGGAAAAACTCTTCGTTCATCGTTACGTTCTTGATGCCGACGCCTTTTTCACCCGGAACCTCGACCTCCAGACGATCCACCAGCAAAAACGGATACCGGTGCGGCAGCATGTTCATAATTTCTTCAATGCGGTAAGTCTTAACTTCAGACATTGTCTTCCTTTCTTAGTTCGTCACAAATGTTTATTTCTTGTCGCTTCTATCACCATTCGCCGCCTTTTGCAAGTAGGCTGTCTGGCGCATAAAATCCTTAATGCCGACTGCAGGATAACCCATCATGATTGCTCCGGGTTCCACATTGCGCATCAAACCGGACTGAGCGCCGATCTGAGCGCCGGAACCGATAGTCAGATGGTCGGCAAAGCCGGTCTGCCCGCCGCAGACGACATAATCGCCGAAAGTGCAGCTGCCGGCAATGCCCGTCTGGGCAACCACGACACAGCCGCGGCCGAGCTTGTCGTTATGGGCAATCTGAACCAGATTGTCGACACGACAGCCGTCACCGATAACCGTATCGTCCAGAGCCCCTCTGTCCACACACGAATTGGCGCCGATTTCGACGTCGTTGCCGATAATCACGCGGCCAACCTGAGGAATACGTTTATGCTGGCCGGCAACCATCAGGAAACCGAAACCGTCCGAACCGATTCTAGCGCCATTGTAAATAAAGCAGTCATTGCCCATAATCGTATAGGAAACGCTTGCATTGGAACCAATGCGGCAGTTGTTGCCTATCTGACAGCCGCGATTGATAACCGCTCCGGCTTCCAAAATGCAGTTGTCGCCGATTTTGACGTTTTCACCGATAACCACATGGTCGGCAATGCTGCAGTTCTGCCCAATAATTGCCGACGGATGAATCCTTGCCGAAGAAGCGATATCGGCACGCGGCTGATATTCGGCATACAGGCGGGAATTAAGTTTAAGAAAAGCCAGTTTCGGATTGGCGCTTATCAGGACAATAACGTTTTCGGCCACGAACTGTGCCAGCTCCGCCGTCGTCACACAGGCCTCGGCCTTGATTTCGGCGCCCTTGGCCTTTGCTTTTTTGTCATAGAAAAAACAAATTTCGCCGGTGCCTGCCTTTTCCATCGTATTGATGTTGTTAACCGTAACGCCGGCCTTTTCCGCATTTTGCAGTTCGGCCTCGCATATCTCGGCCACCTGCTGCAACGTAAAAGGTCCGTTATTGATAAAAAAACTGGTGTCAACCATTATCCTGCTCCTTAATTTCCTCAGCTAAGAGAATAATAATATCTTTTGCCGGACGCGAAGCCCGCAACGGGAAAAACGGACGGCTGCACCGCTCCGAATTTTTCCCGATGCGAACACTTCTCAAACACCGGCATCCGCCGCTTACAGACGGCTGCCGAAGTTCAGGCGGAACGCCTGCGTTTCGTCATAATCTTCCTTAACAATCGGGAAGGCGATATCGACGTCAATCTGCCCCATCGGCGACTGCCATGTAAAACCGAAACCGGCAGCGACACGCGGGCTTGACGAATAATCGACGATAGCGCGGTCAATGTTGTCCGGCTTGCCGAGCATACCCATGTCAACAAAGGTGCGTCCCTTGATGCCCAGTTCGTCCAAACCGATCGGGAAAGACATTTCCGCACCGGAATAAACCATCCAGTTGCCGCCCAGCGCGTCTTTGGTGTATTTGTCACGGGCGCCGATACCTGCCGTGTCGAAACCGCGAAGGGTCGAACCGCCGAGATAATACCGCTGCGACAAACGAACGTTTTCATCGCCGTAACCTTCAATATAACCGGCATTGACAAACAGTTTGAACGTATAATAGTCGGCCAGCGTATAATAGGTGTAAACCTTACCGTCAAAGCGGAGATATTTTTCATCGCCGCCTAAACCGGCAACATCGTTGCCGAATGACAGATAATAGCCCTCTTTCGGATTAATCGCGCTGTCGCGCTTGTCATAAACCAGCGTCTGTCCGATGGACGAAGCCGTAGAAGAACCGGCCTCTTCCTTAATGTAAACCGAAGCCAGCGAATCTACGTTGCTGATTTTGTCCTGACGCAGCGTATAACGGGCATACTGCGACAAATCGTCAGTATAGTTCCAGCCCAGACGGATTCTGCCGCCGGTCGTTTCGCTGTCGTAAGAACCCTCGTCCTGATAATCCTGCTCGGTTCTGAACAAATCGGCACCCGCGCTCAGACGACGGCCGAGGAAATACGGCTCCGTAAAGCTGATGTTGTAATCCGACGTACGCTGCGATACACCGACGTCCAATCCCAGCTGCTGACCTTTGCCCTGGAAGTTGTTTTCGGTAACGCCGGCACGGATCAAAGCACCGTTAACCGTCGAATAACCGACGCCGACGTTAAAGTAGCCGGTCGATTTTTCTTCGACCTTAACGTCAATGTCCGCTTTGTTTTCGTCATCGGTCGGCACCGTATTGATATCTACCTTGCTGAAATAGTCCAGATTCTCGATATTCTTGCGCGAAGCCCTGATTTTGGCAGGGTTAAAGGCGTCGCCCTCGTCAATGCGGAACTCGCGGCGGATAACTTCGTCATGCGTGCGCGTGTTGCCGTGAATGTTGATGCGGTCAACGAAAATCCTGTCGCCTTCGCGAACGTCAAAGGTAACGTCAAGCTCGCCGGTACGCGTGTTTTTCTGCAGATTCGGCACCACGTCGACAAAGGCAAAGCCCTTCTTGCCCAACTCGTCGGTAATCGCATAAACCGATTTTTCAACGAGTTCGGCATTGTACCAATCGCCTTTTTTGAACAAAATCTCGTCATACAGCGGCTTGACCTGAACATCGGAAATCTGCGAATTAACCGTAACATTGTCAATCTTGTAACGCTTGCCCTCGTCAACGACAAAAGTCAGCACAAAAGACTTTTTGTCGGGACTGAGTTCGGCAATCGCCGAAACGACGCGGAAATCGGCATAGCCGCGTTTCAAATAAAAGCGGCGCAGAAGCTCTTTGTCATAATTGGTCTTTTCCGGATCATAGTTTTCGGCGCTTGAGAAAATGCGGTACCAGCGGCTTTCCTTACTCATGATTTCGCCGGCCAGATCCTCGTCGGAATAATGCAGATTGCCGACAAAGTTAACCTTGGTAATTGCGGCCGAAGGACCTTCGTCAATTTCATAAATCAAATCGACGCGGTTCTGATCGCGGCGGATAATCTTCGGCTCAACCACGACGGCATAACGGCCGGAACGCTTGTAGACCTCCAGAATGCGCTGCACGTCTTCCTGCACCTTGGCTCGGTTGTAAATGGAACCGGCGGCAAGCTGCACTTCCGATTCGAGCAGGCTGTCGTCCACCTTGTCGTTGCCATCAAAAACCCGTTTGTTGACAATCGGATTCTCCATAACCCGTATCATCAGCGTCCCGTCAGGAGAAATATTGAAGACCACGTCATTAAACAGCCCCGTGGCATACAGCTGTTTCAGCGAGCTGTCGAGTTTTTCCTGACTTACGTTCTGCCCTTTTTTAATGTCCAGATACGACGCGACGGTTTCCGGCTCCACTCGTTCAAGACCCTTTACCGCTATCTGCCGGACATAGACGTCGGCGGCCGAAACCTCATGACTCAGAAACAGTGCAAACAGGCAAGTCCCAAAATACAGTTTTTTCATTATTCAATATTCCTCAACAATACCGATCGGCCTTTGTCAGGCAAACCAGCGGTGAAACAAACGGACAAAATCGTTCCAGGTTGCAAAAATCATCAATGCGATAATCAGGCTGAAACCAACCTTGAACAAAGCGTCCTTGATTTGGGTGTTAATTTCTTTTCCGACTGCAATTTCGGCCAAATAGATAACGATATGGCCGCCGTCCAGAACCGGAATCGGAAACAGGTTAATCAGACCGAGGTTAATCGACAGCAGCGCCATAAAGACCACCAGATCCAAAATTCCGTTCTGTTTGGAAATGTCTCCCGACATTTCGGCAATGCGGATAACGCCGCCGATTTCTTCGCCGCTGCGCTTGCCGGTAATCATCTGTCCGACACCGCGCAAAGTCGCTTCCGTCACATTCCAGGCTTCCATAAACGCCTCTTTTAAAGACTGCGGCAGCGAAAGCTTCTCATGGTCAAGCTCAATAACGTTGACCGACTTGACGCCGAGCATCGGCCGTTTGGTCATTTCGCCGTTAGCTTCGGGAACTTCCATTTCGATCAGCGGAAACTGCAGACGAATTTCCCGGCCGTCACGCAGAAGCTCAACCACAACCTCGTTGCCGACCGTCAAATCGACTTCCTTGCGAATGTCGTCAAAGCTGTCAATTTTGTTGCCGTTGATGGTCAAAATCCGGTCGTTGGCAACAATGCCGGCCTTAGCCGCCGCCGAATTTTCAAAAACTTCGCCGACCACCGGCGGAAAGTTGATTTTGCCCAAAAAGAAAAAAATGCCGGCAAAAATCAAAATTGCAAACAAATAGTTAGACACCGGTCCTGCCAGCGCGATAACCAGCTTCTTTGCCGGGCTTTGATACTGAAAAGTAAATTTCTTCTCTTCCTCGCTGAGTTCGGATGCTTTGCCGTCACCGGCCGACGACGCATCGTCGTCGCCCAGAAACTGACAGTAACCGCCCAGCGGAACCGCGGCAATTTTCCAGTAAGTTCCCTGCTTGTCCCTGCGTCCCCACAGTTCCTTGCCAAAACCGATGGAAAAGACGTCAACCTTGACGCCGCACATCCTTGCAACCGCAAAATGCCCCAGTTCATGCACAAAAACCAGAATGCCGAGAACAACGACAAACGGGACGACATAATAAACAGCGTTAATCAGCCATTCCATTTTTTTTACCTAACCTCAAACAACATCAAACCGAACTTGAACCACAAAGCGACCAGCGGCGCCGTGAAAATCAGGCCGTCCACCCGGTCAAACACGCCGCCGTGCCCGGGAATCAGATTGCTGGAATCTTTAATGCCGATACTGCGCTTGATATAAGATTCGACCAAATCGCCGATTTGCGCGATTACGGCGATAACGCCGCCGAAAACGGCATAAAACAGCGCATTGGCATGCAGGCTGAACAAATGGGAAAACACAACGCTCGCCGCAACCGAAAAGACTACGCCGCCGATTAATCCCGACCAGGTTTTGTTCGGACTGATTTTCGGCGCCAGTTTCGGCCCTTTGAGATTGCAGCCGACAACGTAACCGCCGATGTCAACGCACCAGACCATTATCAGAAACCACAGCGTCGTTACAAAGCCGACGGTGCCAAACAGCCAGATAAGCGACCCGATGCCGACGGAAATATAAGGCACGCCGAGTGTCAGCAGATTACGGCGTTCTTCGCCGCGGGCCTTAAACCAGACCAGCAATGACGCACCGGCGACAACCGCCGCGACGGCTGCCGAACAATTCAACAGAACGGCCGCCGACAGGGAGGCCGTGTAAGCCGTCGCATAAAAAGGCGCGTTTCTGTTGGGAACCATATGTGCCCATTCCCAGGAAAGCATTGCGCCGAAAACCAAAGCCAGAACATTAATCCACGGGCTGCCGGCATAAATGAGGGCTATTGTCAGGGGAGCAAGAACCAGCGCCGTTGCCACACGCTTAAACAATGAACTTTTTTTAGGCTTTTCCATATCTTCTCTCCCTCATATTGAAGTTCTTAATAATATCCTCAAGCAGCTTTTTGTTGAAATCCGGCCACAGCACATCGGTAAAGAAAAATTCCGCATAAGCGATCTGCCACAGAAGATAATTGCTGATGCGCTGCTCGCCGCTGGTTCGGATAACCAGATCCGGGTCCGGCATGTCTTTGGTGTAGAGCATATCAGAAAACAACTTAACATCAACATCATTCAGCGAAATATCACCCTCTTTTACAAGCGCCGCCGTCTTTTTGACCGCGTTGACGATTTCCTGACGGGAACCGTAACTCAGGGCTATACAAAGCGTCATCCCCGTATTGCGCAGCGTATCGGCCTCAATTTCCGCCATTTTCCTGACAATGTCGGCATCAAGCATTTCCCTTTCGCCGATAAAACGGATGCGAACGTTGTTTTGCTGAACTTCTTTCAAATCGCTTTGCAGATAGTCGCGCAACAGTCCCATCAGCGTTTTAACCTCATCCTCGCTGCGATTCCAGTTTTCGGTCGAAAAAGCGTACAGCGTCAGATATTTGATGCCGAGTTCTCCGGCGGCGCGGGTAATTTCCTTAACGACTTCGGCGCCCTTTCTGTGTCCCATGGACCGAGGCAGTCCGCGTCTGGCAGCCCAGCGCCCGTTACCGTCCATAATAATGGCCAAATGCTCTAATTTATTGTTTTCCTTTGTCAAAACCATAGCCCTGTTTTACTTTGACAGAAATAAATCATTTTAGAGAGATGTCTGGATTGATTTTGCGGGAAAGAAAAATTCCACAGCATCGAAGCCCTTGAATTTTTACCCCGGAAAAATCGCTCCGGATACTCTGTAAAACGGTTTTAGACCTGCATGATGTCCTTTTCTTTAACGGCAAAAGCCTCTTCCATCTTTTTGATGGTCTCGTCGGTCAGCTTCTGGATTTCGTTCTCATATCTTTTTTCTTCGTCTTCCGAAATCTCGTTGTCTTTCTTCAGCTTTTTAATGCCGTCGAGCGCATCGCGGCGCACGTTGCGAACCGCAACCTTGCCCTGCTCGGCATACTTGCCGGCAATTTTGACCAGTTCCTTGCGGCGCTCTTCGGAAAGCGGCGGAATGGGAATGCGGATAAGCTGTCCGTCGGAAGCCGGATTAAGCCCGAGTTCCGATTCCCGCAACGCCTTTTCAACGCTCTTGGCCAAACCTCTGTCCCACACGCTGACCGACAGCGTGCGGGCGTCCGGAACCGAAATGGTGCCGATTTGCGACAGCGGCGTCATCGAACCGTATGCCTCGACCAGAATGCCGTCCAGCAGGCTGGCGTGCGCCCGGCCGGCACGCAGGCCGCCGAAATCGGCTTTCAGCGATTCCAGGCTCTTTTCCATGCGGGTCTTAGCGTCGTTTTTAATTTCGTTATAATCTGCCATTGTTTTATACCTCTTTCTTGATAATTGTAAACTTTCCGCGGCCGCAGACGGCATCGGCCAGCGAACTTTCGCCGGTCTGGGCAAAAACCACAATCGGAATATTGTTTTCGCGTGCCAGCGCCACCGCCGCCGTATCCATAACCTTCAGCTGGCGGGCGATAACCTCGTCGTAAGTGACTTCGGCAAACTTTCTGGCTTTTTCGTTCTGCTTGGGGTCGCTGTCATAAACGCCGTCGACCTGTGTCGCCTTCAAAAGCGCGTCGCACTGCATCTCGGATGCCCGCAGGGCGGCGCCGGTATCCGTAGTGAAATAAGGATTTCCCGTGCCGCCGGCAAAAATGATGACCCGTCCTTTTTCCAAATGGCGCACCGCCCGACGGTAAATGTAATCTTCGCATACGGCCGGAATATGAATGCCTGACATAACCCTTGCCGAAACGCCGATTTTCTCCAAAGCGCTTTGTACATAAAGGGCGTTCATAACCGTCGCCAGCATGCCGACCTGATCGGCCACCGTTCGGTTCATGCCCTTGGAAGCTTCCTTGGCACCGCGGAAAATATTGCCGCCGCCGACCACTACGCAGATTTCGACACCGTTGTCGTGTACGTCTTTAATCTGCCGCGCCAAAGCATCAATGACCTCGGCCGACATTCCGAAACTTTTGTCGCCCATCAGGCCCTCGCCGGAAAGTTTAAGCAGTATGCGCTTGTATTTTGGATCCATCAGTTCCTCGCGATTTGACTATATAGTTACCGCGTATATTATCCGAATAATCCGCTTTGTCATCAATATTTTTACAGTTTTCGGCAAAAAAGTTAGGCGCGCGCCGCCACAATTCACAAGCCGCCATTTTTTAAATTGCAAAAAAGGCGCGTTGAGTTTAAGAATAAACCATACTTTAATTATATCGGACGTTTTATCATGACAATTCACACCGTTTTATTCCTCTGCGCCCTCGGCGGCTATCTGCTCGGCTCCATTCCCTTCGGCCTGGTTCTGACCCGCATGGCCGGCTACGGCGATATCCGCAAAATCGGCTCCGGCAACATCGGCGCCACCAACGTTCTGCGCACCGGCAACAAAACCCTGGCGCTGCTTACCGTTATTCTCGACGCGTTTAAAGCCGGCTTCGCAGCCTGGCTGGCATACCGCTTCGTACCAGCTGCCGATTATGTTTTTTTCGGCCTGTTTACCAAGCTTAACGTCGTCGCGTCGCTGCTTGCCGGCACTGTCGGCGTTCTCGGCCACAATTTTCCGGTCTGGCTCGGTTTCAAAGGCGGCAAAGGCGTTGCCTCGGCATTCGGTTTCATCGTCGTTACCAACTGGCACGTCGGCCTGCTTGCACTGGGTGTCTGGCTGATAATGGCCTTTCTGTTCCGCTATTCTTCGCTGGCGGCCCTTACCGCGGCGGTTTCGGTTCCGGTCTTCTCCTTTTTCATGGTCGAACCGGTTTACGCTCTCTTTTACAGCTTCATCGCCGTGCTGGTCGTCATCCGCCATCACGCCAATATCCGGCGCTTGTTCAGAGGCGAAGAAAGCAAAATAACCTTTAAGAAGAAATAGCCTTGGCCGCCACGGATACGGAAATTCTCGCCCGGCTCCGCCTGATTAACACCGACGGCATCGGGCCGGTTACCTTTTACAAACTGCTGAAAACATGCCGCAGTGCCGAAAACGCTTTGCGCAGCCTGCCGCCGAAATTTCATCCTGCCCCGCTTGCCGCCGCCGAACGCGAAATTTCTCTGGCCCGCGCCAAAGGCATTAAAATTTTGGCCTTCGACAATCCCGAATATCCGCAGAAACTGCGCGAACTGGAAGACGCGCCCCCTTTTCTTTACGTCAAAGGCCGCACCGACATCCTCAATCGGTCGCCGGCCGTTTCCGTCGTCGGCGCGCGCAACGCTTCGATTAACGGCCGCAAACTGGCCTCCCGGATTGCCTACGATCTGACCGGCGCCGGCGTTCTGATTGTCTCCGGCATGGCGCGGGGCATTGACGCGGCTTCGCACAAAGGCGCCATGTATGCGCTTGAACAAAACGGACCGACGGTGGCGGTGCTCGGAACCGGCGCGGACATCGTTTATCCGGCAGAAAATTTTTCCCTTTATGAGCAGATTGCCGCGCAGGGCGCCGTCATTTCCGAATTTCCGCTCGGCACCGAAGCGCAAAGCGGCAACTTTCCGCGCCGCAACCGCATAGTCTCTGCGCTGGCCGACGCTGTCCTTGTCGTCGAAGCCGGCATTCATTCCGGCTCGCTGATAACTGCCCGGCTGGCATTGGAACAGGGACGCGACGTTTTTGCGGTGCCCGGTTCGCCGGTCGAAGCCCGCGCCGCCGGTCCCAACAAACTTATCCGCGACGGCGCTTTTCTGGCCGAGGGCGCCGAAGATATCCTCAACGGCCTGAACCTCGCCCGCTGCCGGAAAATAAAGCCGCTGCCGCCGGTTGCCGCGGAAGATTTATTTGCAAAACCGCTTGACAAAGTCGAAAATAATGTCGATATTCCTCAACAGCCGGACCAGACGGAGAAAAAGCCCAAAGTCATCGACTTTCTTACCGCGGAAGGCGTTTATGTCGATGAAATCATCCGCGCCACGGGGTTGGAACCCGCCGCGGTTTCCCTTGAGCTTTTGGAACTCGAAATGGCCGGCAGGATTGAGCGCCAAGTCGGCAACAAAGTGGCATTAATCAAACGAGCAAAGAAAGACGCAATATGAAATTAGTTATCGTTGAGTCCCCGGCCAAAGCCAAAACCATCAACAAATATCTCGGCTCCGATTATAAGGTTCTGGCCAGTTTCGGCCACATTCGCGATTTGCCCAGCAAGGACGGCTCCGTCAACCCGGACGACGGTTTCGCCATGACCTGGGAGCTCAGCGCCGGCGGCAAAAAACGCCTCAACGACATCATCGCCGCGCTCAAGGACTGCGACACGATTGTCCTCGCATCCGACCCGGATAGAGAAGGAGAAGCGATAGCCTGGCACATTCTTGAAGAACTGACCGCCCGCAAGAAAATCAAAGACAAGAAAATCGAACGCGTCGTCTTTCACGAAATTACCAAATCCGCCGTTACCGAAGCCATTAAAAATCCCCGCCAGATTGACGACAATCTGGTTTCCGCCTACATGGCCCGCCGTGCGCTCGACTATCTGGTCGGCTTTACGCTCTCGCCGGTGCTGTGGCGCAAGCTTCCCGGTTCCAAGTCGGCCGGCCGCGTTCAGTCGGTCGCCCTTCGTCTGATTTGCGACCGCGAAAACGAAATTGAAAAATTCAAACCCGAAGAATACTGGACGGTCGACGTTGACCTCATTACCAAAACCCAGGCGCTGATTCGCTCGCACCTGATAACCCTCGACGGCAAAAAGCTCGAAAAATTCGACCTCAACACCGAGGCTAAGGCCATGGATGCCAAAGCCAAAATCGAAGCGCAGGAATTCCATGTTTCCAACGTCGAACGCAAAAAGGCCAACCGTTATCCGGCACCGCCGTTTACCACCTCCACCCTGCAGCAGGAAGCGGCCAGAAAGTTAAGGTTCAGCGCGAAGAAAACCATGCAGGTGGCGCAAAAACTGTATGAAGACGGTTTTATAACCTATATGCGTACTGACGCCGTCAACCTCTCGCAGGAAGCCATTGCCGCCTGCCGTGAAGTAATCGTCAGGTATTTCGGCGAAGCCTACCTGCCCAAAACCGCCAAGGAATACAAAACCAAATCAAAGAATGCGCAGGAAGCGCACGAAGCCATTCGTCCGGCACATGTTTCCGACACGCCCAAAAAACTGGAAGTCAAGCTCGATTCTGACGCGCACAAACTCTATGAACTTATCTGGAAACGCACCGTTGCCTGCCAGATGAACCCGGCCGTACTGGACAAGGTCGTTATCGATTCGACCTCCGCCGACGAAAAAATCATCCTCCGCGCTACCGGACAGGTCATAGATTTCGACGGTTTCCTGAAACTTTATCAGGAAAGCAAGGACGACAGCGACGACGATGACGAGAACCGTATACTGCCGAACGTCGAAAACGGCGAAAACGTCAGCAAGGGCGACATTATTCCCGAACAGCACTTTACCACGCCGCCGCCGCGCTTTACCGAAGCGAGCCTGGTTAAAAAGCTTGAAGAACTCGGCATCGGCCGCCCGTCGACCTATGCCTCGATTATCGCCGTGCTTCAGGAACGCAAATACGTCCGTGTCGAAAAACTGCGTTTCATTCCCGAAGACCGCGGCCGCATCGTAACCGTATTTCTCGAAAACTTCTTCAAAAAATATGTCGAATATGACTTTACCGCCCAGTTGGAAGAATATCTGGATGACGTGTCCGCCGGCGAAATGGAATGGAAAAAGCTTTTGGGCGGTTTCTGGGTCAAATTCATCAAAAACATTGATGCCGTCAAACCGCTGCAAATCAGCGAAGTAATCGAAAAAATCGACGAAGTTCTGTCCTATCACCTCTTTCCGCCGCGCGAAGACGGTTCCGATCCGCGCGTTTGCCCCGAGTGCGGCAAAGGCCGCCTTTCGGTCAAACTGGGAAAATTCGGCGCTTTTCTGGGCTGCTCCAACTATCCGGAATGCAAATACACCAAACCGCTGACCGACGTCAAGGAAGAGGAAATGAAAGACACGCCGCGCCCGGCTAATCCGGAAGACAAGGTTCTCGGCGAAATGAACAGCCTGAAGGTTTACCTCAAAAAAGGCCCTTACGGCTATTATGTCCAGCTCGGCGAAGACGCCACCGCCACAACCGAAAAACCCAGACGCAGTTCCCTGCCGAAATTTCTGAAACCTGAAGATGTTACTTTAGAACAGGCGTCTACCTTGTTGAGTTTGCCTAAACAGCTCGGCAACGGCATTGAGGTCAACATCGGCAAATTCGGCCAGTATCTGAAACAGGGCGGCAAATCAAAATCGCTGACCGGCAACGACAACATCTTCAACATCACGCTGGAACGCGCCGAAGAAATTCTCAAAGGCGTTGCCGAACGTCCGGCCGGAAAAATTCTCGGACAGCATCCGAAAGACAAAGCCGACATTACTTTAAATTCGGGACGTTACGGCCCTTACCTCAAGTGGGGCAGAAACAATTACGCCATTCCGAAAGAATATCGAGACAAAGAACTGACGCTTGACGATGCACTGAAAATAATCAGCGCTAAAAAATAAAACAAACCCCTCGTCTGAGGGGTTTGTTTTTTCAGTTGAAATGATTCTTTTTGGCCAGATGTTTTTCCCTAAACCTCTTTCGCTGGCTTTTCAACGGCAACAGACAGGTCACGGCAGCCAGCAGATGACGTTTCAACTTCTTCAGCAGTCCGCCGAGATATATTTTTGAACAATACCATTTCAGGCTGATCGACAGGCTCAACCGCACATTGTGCAAAGCCCGGTCAAAAAGTTCCGCTTCTCCCTGCCATTCACAGGCCGGATTACGGTAAAACGTAACTTTGGTTATGCCGTCGGCCGGCTTCTCCTCACGATAGCCGGTTTTGACCGCAGACAGACAGATATAAAGCAAATCCGTCTTTTTGCCCGCAAACGCTTCCGTCATCGCCCGATAGCTCCGAATGATTTCCGCATCGTCCCAAACCTCGTCCTCGGCGCAATGCACCAGCAAAATCCGCCGCGCCGCGTCAATTTTGTTTTTGAGTTTGGCAATCCGGCGGTCATATTTTGCCTTCACGGCAGGATAACACTCATGAATACTGCGGCCGGTATCAAAATCATGCGCGGAATATATGCCGGTCGCCAAATCATCCACTTCGTCAAAGCGGGGCTGTTTCGAACGCAGACGCAAATTCTTTTCGAGCAGAAAATCTTTAAAATCCGTTTGCAGCAGCTTTTCAACCACGTCGGGATTTTTAATGTAAATCCAGTCGAACGGAAACGATTCATACTGAAGGTGCAAACGCCGCAGATTGAAAGAACACTTGCATTTGCTGCCGATGGGAATAATCAAATCATATGTCTTCTTCATTAAAAAAATCTCCGACAAAATTGGGCAAATAATATCCTATCCCCATAAAATGTCAAAGATTTTCCAGTTCCGCCTCAAACCGACGGTTGACTCCGCCGGACATTAGACTATTCTGACAGACAGACAAATAATGACAGGCAACCATGACAAACGATAACAAACAACCGGGCTATATCCTGAAAAAACACATCGTCAAATTTCTGACTTTCTGGATCTTTCCCGAGATTCTGCGCAAATATGCCGCCCGTCGCCTGCGTTGGCGCCTCGGCATCGGCGCCCAGCCCGAAACGCTGGCTGAACATCTGAATTATCAGCGTCACATAAAACAGGCACGCAAAGAAGCCGCAACAAAAAACATCTTCGCCTATCGGATTGTTTCTCTCGGCAGCGACTGTTTCAGCCGCACGATTCCGACCCTGTGGGGTGTCAAACCGCGTAAAAGACAAGGAGAACCGGGCTGCCCGTTTGACCTCAGCACCAATTTTCTAAGCGGAATCGTCCGCAATATTGAAGAAGACTTCGCAAACTATTTTAATACGCTGCATTTCAACGGACGCTTTTGGGAAATCGCGCGCAGCAACACCGTTTTCAGCCACGAAAACGACTGCGGACCGAATGATGAAAACACCGTCCGCAAAAGGTTTTCAGGACGTATCGACAACTTTCGCCGCGCACTGGCGGATGTCAGGCCGGCTTTGTTCGTCCATCACTTTATCCGAGGATTGAACGACGCGACTCCCGATGAAACGGCAAGATTGCTAAACCGCCTCTGGCAGTTGCTGAACGACAAACGCTGCGGACTGCCGTTCCGACTGCTGGTTGTCGACCATTGCAACTATATTCCCGCCGCCGAACTCATTCCCCAAATCTGCCTTTTCGCTCCGGATTATCTGCCCGAAACCTATGTCTGGAATTACCCCGAATATCGAATGTCTGCGGCCGGCCTGCGCTTTGAAACGGAATTTATCGAGATTTCCCAAAAACTGATTAACCAAATGAAAACAGACAAAAAATCAGTCCCCGAACCGGCTGTATCTGCCGACTGAAAATTTGGCAACAGTTAAGGTTTTACGGCATTTTGTGACTTTGGCATCTTTCTTTAATATAATTAACCAGTTCTCTCAAATCGCTTTCTGACAACGGCAGCTCAAAATCAGTATTCTGCATCTTCAAAAACATTGTCGAAATCGTTCGTCCGTTGACAACGGTTTTTTCGTTACAGCCGGTTCCGATACAGATACCCAGCCGATCATACAACACATGTAAATTTTTCGTATCTCCCGGATCAATGTCAAAAGCTTGCAGAGAAATAAGCACATAAATACCGTTGTAGCTGGTTGCCACCCATTTCCAGTTTCGCAAATCATATGCCGTTTTAAAACGTCCGCTTCCGTATCTGGAAAGTCCCTGCCCGCCGGCATACGGTCGGTTGTCATAACTTTTTCCGTCAGCCTTATAAAAAAGCGGCCTGCCTTCTTCGTCTTTCTGCCGCGCCAGAAAATCAATTATCTTTTTTCTTTCTTCTTCCCGCCGGTTATTATATTCAGACTTTATTTCCGCAAATGTCATCTTTGACAGCATCTCATATCCCCCCGATATGCCAAACCGCTTAATATCGCCACTTTACCACCAACAAACGCGCAAATCTACAGAAATTTACCCCACCGGCAGCCGCCCCTCATATCAAAAACAAAACTTACCGACACAACAAAAAACCGGTTTTCCCAAAAAGCAACCGTTGCAATTTTCCTCTAAAAAGAACCGCAAAAGTCTAAAAAACAGCGGCTAAAAGTCCAAAATCGCGCGGCGTGCTACACTACACACAGCACCATTAAAAAAACCGCCTAAATGGCGGTTTTTTAATGGTGCTCGGGGACGGGATCGAACCGCCGACACGAGGATTTTCAGTCCTCTGCTCTACCAACTGAGCTACCCGAGCATCAACTGACGAAAAGGTTTATAATTCATATTTTCCCGCTTGTCCAGCAGAAAATTAAATTTTTAATATTTTTTTATCAGTTATTGCATATCCGTCCCTGCCATAAAGCGTTTGCCAACAGTTTCGCCCGATCCGGATGCGTCTTTCTGAAGGTGCGATATCGGCGGTAAACAGTTTCTTCCGCCGCCAGCGCCCGCTCGTTGTTCCGTCTTGCCGCGACAATGCTCTTTAATGTCAGCTGGCTTTTACCAAGCGCTTCAATATCGGCAAACAGTCCGCGGTCAAAATCACCGTCGTCCAACACCCGGCGATGCGTCTTCAACACTCTGGCAATATGCCGGCGAGTCAGCCCTTTGATATATTTCTGAACTTCTCCCGGTTGTCTTTCATAATCGCCGATACCGGTCAGCGTGCTTCGCGGCGCGGAAACATCCGGCGCCGTATCGTCATAAACAGGCAAAACATAATTTAATACCGCTGCGGCATTAATATCGACAGCCAACCGTCCGACAACATCGTCCGTCAGGCTGCGGAAAACTTCCTGTCCCCACCGCAGCTCGCTGACCAACTGCCGATAGTCTTCCTGATGATAAATCGAAAAATCTTCCGCCGTGTCGGATTCCAAACGTTTTTTATTCTCAATGGCGCTGATTTCCATTTTGCGCAAACCTTTGTCAAAGAGCTTCAGCGCATTACGCTTTTCCAAACTCTGCGGCAAAGCGGCCAACTCGTCGACGGACTCATATCTGATACCGCGGGAAGACAGCAAAACGGCCTGATTCTCACCCAGATTACGGTCAAAGGCATTAAACAGCATATGCAGAGAACTGAACGTAAAATCATCCCAGAACCCTTCCGGCTTAAATCCCCTCACAACTTTCCGGTCAACCGGCGTATCGTTCAATTCTATGTCATAATAGCTCTTTACCACTGCCGCAATGTCAAGAACTTCCGCGGCAAAATCCAAAACGGCTTTTTTCTTTTCCAAATCTCCGGACATATCGGCATATTCTGCCGGACGCCGGCTTTCGGCAAACTCATCGTCCTCGTCTTCGTCGTCGAAACTTCTGTCCTCCAGCTCATTCAGCAAAACGCCCGTTTCATACAAATCATTGTCCGCGGCCCTTATAATCTGAGCAATCATCTTTTCGACGTCTTCGGCCAGCGCCCCGCTGATGTTTTCGGCATTTTCATAATTGTCCCAGTACTCTTCCGGCGACCCCGGCTTAAAAAGCGGCTTATCCGCTGCAAAACTGCCGACATTGTCAACCTCGGCAAAAATTTTTTTCAAATCATAATGCTCCGGAATCTCAAAATCAGCGTTTCTGATACCCAAATGCTGATTCAGGCGGCTGTTTCTCTCCAGTCTGAAATAGGTTTCGTCGCTCATTACGTTGTCAAAATCGGCAGCCGCTGCCCGGGCTGCATCCTGATTACGATAGTAAAGATAAAAATCGGCACGGTTTTTGGCAACAATCTGCGTAAACTGATCCGTAAATTCGGCTACCGTTTTTCGAACCGGTTCGCTCCGCACATCCCAGCTGCATTCTTTTTGCAAACGTCTCGCCACCTCGGCGGCAACTTTCTTTTCGCTGACAAATCCCGGCGTTTTGGAAAAATTTTCCGCGGCATCGGCCAATACCGAACGCACGCCTTCCACATCGGAAGCATTGATAACGCCCCCGCGGCGGATAACCATATACATCATTCGTTCGGCCAGACGCGTCTCCAAAAATTCGTCCATCATTCCGGAAAAAATTTCATCCTGCATCTCTCCCGCAAACGCCTCCGACAAAACCATGCCCCGATTCAGCCAATAACGGTCAAACTCGCTGCCGCTCTTCGCAACCCAGTCGGAAACGGCATTAACGTCTTTGGCGAAATCCCCATTGCCCGGATTAAACAAAACCCGAGCCCGGACAAAATCTTCGTTGCGCTCCCCTTGTTCGGCTATTTCGCGGTACAGATAATAAAACGCCTCCGCAGCGGGAAAAGCCCCTTGCGGACTGTCATCGGGAACGGATACTCGAAAACCGCAGTTTCGGTTAAGCTCGGCCGCCGCCAGTTTCAACGCCGGATAAAGCTCGGCAACCTCCCGTGCCGAACGCCAATACCACATGTCCCGGCCTTTTTCAATCTGCAGTCCGTCCATCATAACGCCCGCCGTATTGACAAAAGTCTTAATAAAATTAATCCGCACCGAATTGTCAGCCATAAAAAACGCCCTTTCGCATATTATGCCAAAATATAAACAAAAGAGCGTTTTTTGTCAAATATTATTAACCGTCCTACGTTTTAAGGTTAACAACCGTCTGCGTCATCTCGTTAGCCGTGGTAAAAGCCGTACCGTTAAGGTTATACGCTCGCTGCACCACAATCAGATTGGAAAATTCCTTAGACGGATCAACGTTCGACCCCTCCAGCGATTCGGAGCGAAAGGCCGTATTGTCGTTGGTCGTCGAATCAACGACAAAAAAGCTTTCGCCGACATCGTTGGATACTTCAAAAAGCGTTCCGCTTATCGGAATAAGATTTTCCGGCGCCGAAAACCCGACCAACGCCAGTTTTCCGCTGGCAAGCGTTTCGCCGTTGGTATATTTGGATTGAATGACACCGCCGCTGTCAATGTACGAATACTGATAGTCGCCGCCGACACGCCCGTCTTGGGAAACATTGACGATTTCGGAACTTCCGGCATATTGCGTCATATGCGAAATATCCATCGCCACCGTACTTGCGGTTCCGTCCGGCCAGGTAACGCTGACGTCAAAGGTTTTCGGCGACAGGATCCCGCCTTTCTCGTCAAAGACCACTTCCAGCGGTTCAGCTGTCGTTACCGTTCCGCCTTCCATGTTAAAAGTCACGTTCCAGACATTATTCTGCCCCTCGGCTTTCTGAAACAGCATATTAACGGTTTTTTCCTGATTGTTTTCGCCGTAAAAGGTCAGGCCGTAACTGCTGTTGTCAACATCCGCAGGCACGTTGGCGCTGATTTCCATCTGAGAGGTGGGCACCGCCGGAATTTTGTCCGGATATTGAATCGTCAGGTTCGACAAATCAGAAGCAAAGGTGCCGTCCTCATTGGCTGCAAAACCCTGAACATAATAACCGCTGGAATTAACCAGATAGGTCGTGCCGTTTTCGCTGCGGGTGGTAAAATCGCCGGCTCGGGAATAATATGTCTGGTTAAGGGAATTTTTTACCACAAAAAAAGCATTGTCGCCGGCCTCAATCGCCACGTCAAACGGATTTCCCGTCGCCGAAATCGTTCCTGCCCTGGTAATGCTGGTGCGATCATAATACCCTACGCCGTCAATATCCACGCGCGACGACGACAAACCGCTTGAGTTGCTCTTAACCAGCGGCTGAGACCCCAGCAGCGAATAAAACATCGTTTCGGCCGACTTGTAACCGGTCGTTGAAATGTTCGCCAGGTTCGTGCTTACCGTTTCCAACGCGTGCGACTGGGCGTTAAGACCGGAAACCGAGGGAGAAAATATACTTAAAGCCATCTCTTTTCACCTAAAAATTTACCTTATGGTTCTTCATGCAAATTCCGTGCCGATTTTATCCGAGCGCCACCATAATTATTCCGACCGTAATCAGGGCAATCCCGGAAGCGGAAAGCATCGACAGGCTCTCTCCCAGAAACACGACGGCGGCAACCGAGGCAATAACCACGCTGAGTTTGTCCACCGGCGCCACTTGCGAAACCCGACCGTACTTCAGCGCCGCAAAATAAAACAGCCACGACATTGCGCCGGCCGTACCGCTCAAAATGATGAAAGTCAGCGCTCTGCGGTCCGCCAAAATTTCGCCGACATGCCCGAAATTGCGCTGAACCGCCATCACCGCTATCAAAAACAAAGCCATGATAACGGCGCGGATAACCGTTGCCGTATCGGCGTCAAGCCCCTGCAGGCCGATTTTGCCGAAAATGCTGACCAACGCCGCCATAACGGCCGACAAAACCGCATAAACAAGCCACAAATGCTCTGTCATCGTCTTCTCCTTAAAAAGTTTTCCTTATTCTATCATGCAATAATCATACCATTCTCTTATTTAGCCATAAGTTGTTAAAAAAATAAAAAGACAACCAAATTTTTGAGCATATTGCATATTAAACAAAAAAGGGCAAAAATCAGCTTATTTTGTGCAAAAAAACGACATTTTTGCTCAAAATCCGAATATTTTTGTTGTTTTTATCTGAAATAGGAGGTATGAGTCAGAAGTATTTTTTGATTAACAAACAAAGTGAGTAAACAAATTATGTCAAACCCCCTGGACACCAAAGTTATCAGCAAACTGGCTGAAATTCTTGATAAAAGCAACCTCACCGAACTTGAATATGAAGACGAAGGCTGCCGCATCTGCCTAACCAGAGATTTTTCCGGCCGCATTGCCGGCCCGGCCGCCGCGCCGATGCCTGCGCCGATGGCTCCCCTTCCGCCGGTTCCGGCGCCTGTTCCCGCCGTATCCGCTCCGGCCGCTGCCCCGGCTGTTTCTTCCGAAGAAGATTATGCCAAGCTTCCCGGCTGCGTCAAATCGCCGATGGTAGGCGTTGTTTACCTCTCTGCCGATCCCAACTCTCCCGATTATGTCAAGGTCGGTTCTAGCGTTGCCGAAGGCGACACTGTTTGTCTGATTGAAGCAATGAAAACATTCAACCCCGTTAAGGCTCACAAGGGCGGCAAGGTAACCAAGATTCTGGTCGCCGGCGGCGATCCCGTAGAATATGGCGAACCCTTAATCATCATTGAATAATAACTTCTAGGATTATCACATGTTTGAAAAAGTATTGATTGCCAACCGCGGCGAAGTAGCTCTTCGCATCCATCGCGCCTGCCGCGAAATGGGCATCAGAACCGTTGCCGTTCATTCGGAAGCCGACGCCGACGCCATGCACGTCCGGCTTGCGGACGAAGCCGTCTGCATCGGCCCGGCCCGCTCGAGCGATTCTTATTTAAACAAACCGGCAATTATTTCCGCCGCGCTGATTACCGGCGCCGACGCCATCCATCCCGGTTTCGGCTTCCTGTCCGAAAACGCCGACTTTGCCGAAATGGTCGAACGCCACGGCATTACCTTCATCGGCCCCACTGCCGAACAAATGCGCCTGATGGGCGACAAAATTACCGCCCGCAAGGTCGCGCAGGAAGCCGGCATTCCGGTAACCCCCGGCTCCCCGGCGCTGGAAAGCGTCGAAATGGCCATTGAATGGGCCAACAAAATCGGCTATCCGGTCATCGTCAAAGCCACGGCCGGCGGCGGAGGCAAGGGCATGAAAATCGCCTTCAACGACGAGGAAATGAAGGAAGCCTACACCATGGCTCGCGCCGAAGCCAAAGCAGCTTTTACCAGCGACGTGGTTTATATGGAAAAATATCTCCAGAAACCCCGCCATATCGAAATGCAGATTTTGGCCGACAAATACGGACACGTCGTTCATCTCGGCGAGCGCGACTGCTCAATCCAGCGCAGCAACCAGAAAGTCATCGAAGAATGTCCGTCTCCCGCGCTCAACAACCAGCAGCGTCGCGAAATCGGCGAAATCGTCCGCAAGGCGATTGAAAAAATCGGCTATACCAACGCCGGTACGCTGGAGTTCTTATATGAAGACGGACGTTTCTATTTCATGGAAATGAATACCCGTCTGCAGGTCGAACATCCGATTACCGAAGCGGTAACCGGCATCGACATCGTCCGCGAACAAATCCGCATTGCCAGCGGCGCCTCTTTGGGTTATACACAGGATGACATAACCTTCTCGGGACACGCCATTGAATGCCGCATCAACGCCGAAGATCCGGAAACTTTCGTTCCCTGCCCCGGCAAGATTAACGAATGGCATGCACCGGGCGGTCTCGGCATTCGTGTCGATTCGGAAATTTATTCCGGCTATTCGATTCCGCCGTTTTATGACAGCATGATTGCCAAACTGATTGTTCACGGCAAAACCCGCAACGCCGCGCTGATGCGTCTGCGCCGGGCATTGGAAGAGTTTGTGATTGAGGGGGTAAAGACCACCATTCCGCTCCACCAGGAAATTATTTCCCAGGCCGAGTTTATTGACGGTCAATACAACATTCACTGGCTCGAAAAATTCATGGAAAAAATGAAACAGGCCTCCGGCAAATAACTATTAACAGCCCCGAAATTTTGGGGCTGTTTTTTTGCGCATTTGCCTTTATGATGAAGATTGAAACAACAAGCGAGGCATAATGAATCAGAAGCTATCCCTAATCGGCTCAATACGCGGCGGCCTGGTTTTCATGGGTCGGCACGTTCTGCTGTCGGCACTTTTTTTCCTTCTCGCCTATGGTGCGGTTTACTATGCTCAAAAGCTGAGCATCTCGACCGACCTGCCGGTTATGTTTGCCTACCTCGTCTACACATATTTCTTCTATTACTTCTTTGTCTGTTTTTATTTCAGACGGCAGCCGCTTTTCAGCCGGCGCCGTTTCGGCAACGCATTGGTTCGAATGCTGGCGATTCTGCTGCTGGCCTTTGCAGCGCTGCTCGCGCTTAAAATCGGTTTCAAAATTCTGTTTTTCCTTGCCGGCACCCTCAAAGCCTTTCCCGAATTTTACGAACGGCTTCGTTTGGCCTATTTGGGACTGCTCGTATCGCCGTATTTTGCATGGTTTCTGCCGATCTTTATGTTCATCATTCTGAGTTTCACGTTTTTTATTCCGGCTTTTGCCTGGATATCCGCTGTCATCGGCGGCGATTCTTCCATTACCATGACGTTCGTCCGCACCAAAGGAAACTATGTCCGCCTGATTGTCATATTTTTGCTCATCTACGGCATACTCCCGCTGACTATTCTCGTTTTCAGGGGATACTCTGCCGGAGTTGTCGCCGCAGTATCCGCATTGATGAGCCTGATACAGATTGTCATTTACCTGAAAGTTTATGAACATTTCTATCCGCAGAAATGAGCTCATGGCACCGTCGTTTCCAAAAATGTCTAAGTCCCTTATGGAAACGCACGCGACGTTTTTATATGCCGGCTGACAAAAAAACTCCGCTTTCCAGCGGAGTTTTTTTAACTTTGCCAAATTTTACGCTGCTTTGGAAGCTTTCTTGGCCGCAAAAGCGTTCATCGTTTCGATGATGTAATCCTGCGATTCCTTGTCCAGATAAGGATGCATCGGAATGCTCAGAACCGTCTTCGCAAGCTTTTCGCAAACCGGCAGCGAACGGGTATTCCACTTTGCATAGGCGGTCTGCGTATTGACCGGACGCGGATAATAAGCGCCGCAGGGAATACCGTTTTCTTTCAGATATGCCAGACATTCGTCGCGGTCTTCACAGGTAACCGTATACAGCGCATAAGCCGATTTGCAGTTGTCCAGAACCTTCTGTTTGCCGTAATATGAGCTCAAACCGTCGTCATAACGTTTGGCAATTGTATAGCGGTCTTTGAGTTCCTGTTCAAACACCTTCAATTTCTGCAAAATTACGGCAGCCTGGAAAGAGTTCATGCGGCCGGTCATACCCAAACGGACGTTGTCATAGTGGTCTTCCGGACTCATGCCGTGAACGCGGCAGGATTTGACCAGATCGTTTTCGGCAACATTATTGGTAAATACAGCGCCGCCGTCGCCATAACCGGCCAGAGGTTTGGTCGGATAAAAGCTGGTCGCGGTCATGTCGGCAATGTTGCCGGCGCGCTTGCCATGATATTCCGAACCATAGCTCTGTGCAGAATCCGCCAGAACCTTCATACCGTTGGAATGGGCGATTTTCATAATTTCGTCATAGTTGGCCGGGTTGCCGAAAATATCAACCGCAATAACGGCCTTCAAATTCAGTTTGCCCTCTTTCTTAACATTGGCGATTGCTTTTTCCAAATCTTTCGGATCCATATTGAACGTATTGGGGTCGGAGTCGACGAAAATCGGCGTAGCGCCGACAATGGCAACACATTCGGCCGAAGCGACAAACGTAAAGGAAGAAACGAACACGGCATCGCCGGCCTTAACGTCCCAGGCCATCAGAGCCAGCGTCAGCGCATCGGTGCCCGAACCGCAGGTCGAGCAGTATTTCGTACCGGAATAGGCTGCCAGCTTCTCGTCCAGTTCGCGGCATTCCGGACCCTGGGCATAACCGCCGTGATTTAAAATGGTTTCAAATGCTTTCAGAAAATTTTCCTGACCGATTACTTTCTGCGAAGCCTGAACGTCAAACAGATTAATCGGTTTAGAAGGTTTATTGGTCATTGTAAAGTTCCTTTTGTTGTAAGTTTTAACTGAGGCTGATACTACGGCAAAAAAAGTCCGAATGCAAAACACAAAAGGTTTCCGCTTTGTAACAAAAGCGCCGAAAAACGAAATAAACATTCCGTTTTATCCGAAAATAAACAATTTTATTGATTTACGCAAATTTACTGCTATATTTAGAGTGATTTTTGCAAAAACTCCAGAATAAGGAATTTATAACGTGTGTGGAAAAATTAGACTGCTTGCCGCCTGTTCGCTCATTGCACTCACAACCGCCTCCTGCGCCACACAGAATGACAAGAATGCACATGGAATCCCCCAGGAGGAAAACGGAGCGCTTGAAACCTATAACCGCGGCATGTTCAAATTCAACTATCAGGTGGACAAATATGTCCTCAAGCCGGTTGCCAAAGGTTATCGCGCCGTTACCACCCCCTATGTCCGCGAACGCGTCAACAACGCCCTCGCCAACATTAAGGAGCCGATTTCCGCTTTCAACCACATTCTGCAGGGTGAATTCAGGGAAAGCGGCATAAACCTGTCGCGGCTGGTCATTAATACGACACTCGGCCTTGCCGGCATGTATGACGTCGCCGGAGGTTGGGGTCTGCAACAGTCCAAAGCCGGATTTGACGACACGCTGGCCAAATGGTGCATCAAAGACGGTCCGTTTATCGTTCTGCCGCTGTTCGGACCGGCCACACCGCGTTCAACCGTCGGCCTGATTGTCGACAGCGTTACCAATCCAGTTTATCTGGCAACGCTCAATGCCCCGTCCGGAACCAAAGACAAAATCAGCTACGGCTATACCGCCGTTTCGGTTGTCGCTTTTCGCGAGTCTGCGCTTGACCTGATGGATGATCTTGAAAGAAACTCGGTCGATTTTTATACGACAATGCGTTCCGCTTTCCTGCAAAACCGCCAGAACAAAGGCTGCTTTAACGATGAGGGCAACGCTTCCTACGACTTCGACTTCGGTTATGAGGAAGAAGACCAGATTTTCGATGAAATGGAATCAGAATAATCAAAAATTAAACGGAGCAACAAGATAATGAAAAAAAATTTATTTGCCGCACTCTTTGCCTCGGTCTTTATGTTTTCAGCCGCAGCCAACGCTGCCGTTGACGCCGCTCAGGCTGAAGCTTTTGTAGAAAAGGTTACTCGGGAAGGCATCGAGGAAATCATCAACGCCAACGTATCGCAAACGGTAAAGGACCAGCGTTTTGAAAAACTTTTCAACAACGCTTTGGATCTGAATTTCATCGGACAGTTTGTCCTCGGACGCTATTGGCGCACCTCTACCCCCGAACAGAAAAAAGGATTTATCAACGCTTATCGCGAATTGAACATCAAAACCTGGTCAAAACGTTTTGACGAGTTCAAAGGCAAGAAATTCGTCTTCAAAGGCACGTCACCATCCAATTCGGCCAACCAGATTTTCGTAAATTCTCTGGTACCGATGGATCAGGGCGAACCGGCCAAAGTCGTCTGGCGCGTCAAACAGACCGGCGACAAATTCAAAATCGTCGACATCATCATTGAAAACGTCAGTCTGGCTATTACCGCCCGCAACGAATATACGGCTTACATCAAGTCGGCGCCCGGCGGCGTAGACGATTTGATTAAGGATTTGCAAAACAAAACCAACAAAGCCTAAACCCTCGGCCCTCTCAAATGAGAGGGCTTTTTCTTGGTCATGTTCGTCCTCTTTTTCCTTACCGTCATGTCCGGGCTTGTCCCGGACATCTCTTTTTAGATTCCCGTGCCAAGCACGGGAATGACAGAGGAGAAGAAAAAAACACGGGAATGATAATATTATTTTCTTATGCTTGACTTTTAATATCGTTGCCTTTTTGTGTGACAAAAATAAAAGCGGATTCAATAATAGTTGACTTTTCCCTCGCGCCGCGTTATAT